>Ga0182008_10000279_pt1 | contig 40058 bp, 28 predicted proteins | sample Sormic07211129_1_FD_120482 | JGI IMG/M metagenome (GOLD analysis project Ga0182008, IMG submission 120482) | Rhizosphere microbial communities from Sorghum bicolor, Mead, Nebraska, USA - 072115-129_1 metaG | ecosystem: Host-associated > Plants > Roots > Rhizosphere | place: USA: Nebraska...
AGGGCACCTTCCACGCCACTCAGATGATCGAGTACGGCACCCAGGTCGTCGGCGGCGTGACCCCGGGCAAGGGTGGCACCACCCATATCGACCTGCCGGTCTTCAACACCGTTGCCGACGCCGTGTCGGCCACCGGCGCTGACGCGTCGGTCATCTACGTGCCGCCGCCGTACGCGGCCGATGCGATCCTGGAAGCCGCAGCTGCCGGTATCAAGGTCATCGTGTGCATCACCGAAGGCATTCCGGTGCTGGACATGCTGCGCGTCAAGAACGTGCTGACCCGTGCCCATCCGGACACCGTGCTGGTCGGTCCGAACTGCCCCGGCGTCATCACCCCGGGCGAGTGCAAGATCGGCATCATGCCGGGCCACATCCACATGCCGGGCAAGATCGGCATCGTGTCGCGCTCGGGCACGCTGACCTATGAAGCGGTCAAGCAGACCACCGCGGCCGGCCTGGGCCAGTCCACCGTCATCGGCATCGGCGGCGACCCGATCAACGGCCTGAACTTCGTCGACTGCCTGAAGCTGTTCAACGAAGATCCGCAGACCCTGGGCATCATCATGGTCGGCGAAATCGGCGGCGACGCTGAAGAGGCCGGTGCCGAGTACATCAAGAACCACGTGAAGAAGCCGGTCGTCGGTTTCATCGCCGGTGCGTCGGCTCCGGCCGGCAAGCGCATGGGCCACGCCGGTGCGATCGCCTCGGGTGGCAAGGGCACCGCGGAAGGCAAGTTCGCCGCCATGGAAGCGGCCGGTGTTGTCACCGTCCGTTCGCCGGGCGACCTGGGCGCTGCCATCGCCAAGCTGGTGAAGTAAAACGCCGGCCGCCCCGCGGCCGACGGTGGGTAGAGCTGACCGCCGGTAGAGCTGACCGTTGGTCAGCTGCTCGTAAAAACCGACCATTGGTCAGTTACCAGAAAGGCCGCCTCCGGGCGGCCTTTCTGCGTTCTGGCGGTCGCCCGATCCTGCGATCAACGCGTGCATGGTTGCCGGGCAGAGCCCGGCACTACAATGGGCGCATTGCAACTACAGGCTGGACCTTCATGGCTTCGATCCGCATCGCGATGGCGCAGTTTGATTTCCCGGTGGGCGCCGTGGCGCAGAACACCGACAACATCATCGCGATGATCGCCGAGGCGCGCGATGAGTACGGTGCCGAGCTGGTGGTGTTCCCGGAGCTGGCCATCAGCGGCTATCCGCCGGAAGACCTGCTGCTGCGCCCGGGCTTCCTGTACGACTGCGAACAGGCGCTCAAGCGCATTGCCGCGGCCACGACCGGCATCGCCGCCGTGGTGGGCTGGCCGCAGGCCACCGGTTCGGTGGTGTACAACGCGGCCAGCGTGCTGCGCGATGGCAAGGTGGAGCACACCTACCGCAAGCGCGAGCTGCCCAACTACGCGGTGTTCGATGAACGCCGCTACTTCGACGTGGACCCGGACGGCGGCAGCTGCGTGTTCGAGCTGAAGGGCGTGCCGGTGGGCGTGCTGGTCTGCGAGGACCTGTGGTTCGCCGAGCCGCTGGCCGACACCGTGCGCGAAGGCGCGCAGTTGGTGGTGGTGCCCAACGCCTCGCCGTACGAACGTGGCAAGCACGCCCAGCGCGATGCGCTGCTGGCCGAGCGCACCCGCGAGAGCGGGGCGGCGATCGCCTACCTCAACGTGGTCGGCGGCCAGGACGCGCTGGTGTTCGACGGCGCCTCGGTGGTGGCCGATGGCGACGGCACTGTGCACCCGGCTGCCGCCGCGTTCACCGACCAGTGGCTGGTGGTCGACTACGACGCTGACACCCGCCGCTTCCTGCCGCGCGAGTGGATCGACGACGGCGATGAAAGCATGGACGCGCTGGCCTGGCGCGCGGTCACCCGCGGGATCCAGGACTACTGCCGCAAGAACGGCTTCAAGAAGGTGTGGCTGGGCCTGTCCGGCGGCATCGATTCGGCGCTGGTGCTGGCCATGGCGGTGGATGCGCTGGGCGCGGACAACGTCACCGCCGTGCGGCTGCCGTCGCGCTACACCGCTGACATGTCCAACGACCTGGCGGCCGAGCAGTGCCGCGCGCTGGGCGTGAAGCTGGACGCCGTCTCGATCGAGCCGGTGTTTGAAGGCCTGATGGCCGCGCTGGGCCCGATGTTCGAAGGCCAGGCCGCCGATGTGACCGAAGAGAATCTGCAGTCGCGCGCCCGCGGCGTGATCCTGATGGCGTTGTCGAACAAGTTCGGCGGGCTGCTGCTGACCACCGGCAACAAGAGCGAGTATGCGGTCGGCTACGCCACCATCTACGGCGACATGTGCGGTGGCTATGCCCCGCTGAAGGACCTGTACAAGACCGAGGTGTTCGGCCTGTCCAAGTGGCGCAACACGGTGGGCGGTGCGCCGGTGATCCCGCCGGCGGTGATCAGCCGCCCGCCCTCGGCCGAGCTGCGTGCCAACCAGACCGACCAGGATTCGCTGCCGGCCTACGACGTGCTGGACGGCATCCTGTACCGCTACGTGGACCAGGAGCAGTCGCGCGAGGAGATCGTGGCCGCCGGGTATGCCGCCGAGGTGGTGGACCGCGTGCTGCGCCTGGTGCGCACCAGCGAATGGAAGCGCCACCAGGCAGCGCCCGGCCCTAAGGTGTCGCGGCGCGCGTTCGGGCGGGAGCGGCGGTACCCGATCAGTAACGGCTACAAGGGCTGAGCCGGGGCGGCGCCGACCGGACGCCGCCCCGATCCGGTCAGCGCAGCGCGTCCTGCGGTAGCGTGTCGATGCCGTCGGAGGCGCGGGCGATGTCGGCCGCGCTGACGTTCCAACCCGGCAGAGCCGCTGCCGGCATGGTGCCCAGGCGCGCGTCGACGAAGGCCAGCACGTCCGCACTGGCCGCATGCAGGCTTTCGTAATGGGTGGCCGGGTAGCTGCGGAAGCGTAGCGGCTGCTGGTTAATGGCCAGCACCAGCCCGTACAGCAGCGTGCCCAGATAGGCCACATCCGTGTCTGCGCTGCCATGGGCGAGCAGCAAGGGCTGGTCGAAGCCGCGCAACGGCATGGCCAGGTAGCTGTCCAGGGTCGTGGTGATGCCCGGGAGCGCACTCAACGGCGTATGGAAGTAATCGGACAGCGTGACCCCTTCCAGTTCACGGGTCAGCTCGGCCAGGCACAGCTGCCGGGCCTGCGCCAGCCGTGCGCGGCCCACGTCGGTGAGCAGGTCGGCGATACGGGGGTCGGCCTGGATCAGCCCGTTGATCAGATAGGTCAGGTAAGCGGTACCCCCGGCGCCGAGTTGCTGGGTCGAGCCCGGTCCCAGGCCGCGGGTGGTCAGGTTGACCCAGGCCGGGGTGCCGGTACCCACCGCGCCGCGGAAGTCCAGCGCCGGCCCGCCGAGCTCGGTGGCCACGCTGGCCGCATATACCGCCGCGCCCGCGCCCTGCGAATACCCCACCGAGACCCAGCGTGGCGCCAGGTGGCGGGTCACCGGCAACGCGGCATTGAGCTGCTGGCTCGCCTTGACCATGTCCACGATGTTGTGGGCCACGCTGGGGCCGTGCAGGTAGGCATGTTCGCCTGGCGAGCCCAGCCCCTGGAAATCCGAGGCGACGATCGCATAGCCCCGCTGGAGGAACAGGTCCAGGTAAGCGGCGTCGCGCGCCGGTCGGGTCGGACCGCCTGCCGAGGGCGCGCATCGGTCGGCCGTGCCCTGGGTGCCGTGCGCCCAGGACACCACCGGCCAGCCGCCAGCCGGGGCCGGGCCCGACGGGAGCATTACCAGCCCGGTCGCCAGCGCAGGACGCTGGTGCAGGTCGGTGGTTGCGTAGGTGAGCTTGTAGGTCTGGTCGGCATGCCCGGGCAGCCAGTCGGCCTGGAAGCGGTCGCTGGAGATCAGCTGGCCGGCGTCCTGGGCCAGGGAGGCAAGCGGGGACAGCGCCAGCACGGCGCAAAGCAGGGTGGTGGCGCGGCGTCGGTGACGGTGAAGCTGGGTCATGGGAGCTCCCTGCGGGCCGGGATGGCCTGCTTCGAGCGCGGCAGTCTGCGTGGGGAGCCCGCCTCGACGCTGGGATGGCGGTCGCAACTCGCCCTGTATCAGCCGATTCCTAGGCAGGGCGCGACCGCTCGGCCCACAACGCAAAAAGGCCCCTTGCGGGGCCCTTTGGGGATTACGACGGCGCGCCTACTTGCGGTTCATCGTCGCATTGCGCTGGCCGGTACTGGCGGACTTCTCGCCGGCAAACGGGTTCAGCTTGCGCACCATCCACGGATACTTCGGCCAGTTGCCCTGCAGCCAGGGGTGCTCGGGCTGGTTCATCTCCAGCACGCGGCGGGCATCGTCGGCCAAGGTCTTGTTGCCCAGGCGGGTATAGGCCTCGCCCAGGGTGGCCACGGCGTCGTACTGGAAGGCGCTCTGCGGGTAGGTTTCCAGCAGGTAGTTGGCGCGGCCGGCGGCCGACACCCAGGCCTGGCGGCGCAGGTAGTACAGGGCGTTGTCCAGCTCGTGCTGGGCGAACACGTCGCGCAGCTCGATCATGCGCTGGCGCGCATCGGCCGCGTAACGGCTGTTCGGGTAGCGGTCGACGACGATGTTGAAGTCGGCGTAGGCCTGGTGCGGGGTGGACAGGTCGCGGCGGCTCGGGTCCAGCGACCACACGCGGCGCAGGAACACCGTATTGCGGTTGCCGTTGGACAGGCCGCGCAGGTAGTACATGTAGGCGATGTTGCGGTGGGTCGGATAGGTCCGGATGAAGCGGTCGATGCTGGACACCGCGTCATCGTGCTTGCCGGCCTTGTACTGCGCGTAGGCGGTTTCGATCATCGCCTGTTCGGTATACGGGCCATACGGGTACTGGGCGATCAGGCGGCGGAAGTTGGCTTCGGCCCCGCTCCAGTTGCCGCCTTCCATCAGGCGGTGGCTCTTCTCGTAGATCTGTTCGACCGGCAGGCCTTCGTCCGGATTGTCCCCCTTGGTGCCGCGGTGGCAGCCAGTGGCGACGAGGGCCAGGACCAGCAGCAGGGCGGCGGTGCGGACGGGCGCGGACAGCAAAGAAGAGCGTCGGATCATGGGGTCAGGGCGGGACGCGGCTGGAATACGAAGGGTCGATGATAGCCTAGTGGCCTGTCCTGCGACTGAAAGTGGTCGCCCGGACCCCAAATTTGTCTCCCAGCGGTGCTTTCCCCATGTCCGATAACGCTTCCGAATCCGAATCCCCCCGCCAGGCCGTGGTGCCCGATACCGCCGCAGGACGGCGCTTTGACGCCGTCCTGGCCGAGCTGTTCCCCGAATTCTCCCGGTCCAAGCTGACCGAGTGGATCAAGTCCGGCGACGTCCTGCTGGACGGCCAGGCCGTGCGCGGGCGCGATCCGGTGCGGGGCGGCGAGGTGGCCAGCCTGCATGTCGTGCTTGACACCCAGACCCATGCCGAGCCGGAGGACATCCCGCTGGAGGTGTTGTACGAGGACGAGCACGTGTTCGTCATCAACAAGCCGGTCGGGCTGGTGGTCCACCCCGGCGCGGGCAACCCCACCGGTACGCTGGTCAACGCCCTGCTGTTCCGCGACCCGTCGCTGTCGGTGCTGCCGCGCGCAGGCATCGTGCACCGCCTGGACAAGGACACCAGCGGGGTGATGGTGATCGCCCGCACGATCCAGGCGCAGACCGCGCTGGTCGAGCAGCTGTCGGCGCGCGAAGTGCACCGCCAGTACCTGGCCATCGTGGTGGGCGCGCTGGTGTCCGGTGGCACCGCCGATGCGGCCATCGACCGCCATCCGCGCGACCGCGTGCGCATGGCCGTGCGTGAAGACGGCAAGGACGCGATCACCCATTACCGCCTGCGCGAGCGCTTCCGCGCGCACACCGCGCTGGAATGCCGCCTGGAAACGGGCCGCACCCACCAGATCCGCGTGCACATGGCGCACCTGCGCCACCCGGTCATCGGCGACCAGCTGTACGGTGGCGCGCTGAAGCTGCCCAAGGGTGCCAGCGATGAACTGGTTGCGCAGCTGCGCGGCTTCAAGCGCCAGGCGCTGCACGCCGAAACGCTGGAGTTCGTGCACCCCATCACCGGTGAGACCATCACCAACAGCGCGCCGCCGCCGGCGGACATGCAGGCGCTGATGCAGGCGCTGCGCGAAGACAGCAAGCGCTTCGCCGAGCTGGAACGCGGGCGCCGCTGATGCCCGCACCGGTTCCGTTGCTGGCGGCCGACTGGCCTGCGCCCCCCGGGGTGCAGGCGGGCACCACCCTGCGCTACGGCGCGGGTGGGTCGGTGCCGCCGTTCGACCAGTTCAACATGGGCAACCGCTACGCCGCCGACGGCGACGACCCGGCCCAGGTGCAGCGCAACCGTGACCTGCTGCAGGCCGGGCTGGCGCTGCCCTCTGCGCCGCACTGGCTGCGCCAGGTGCATGGCACCACGGTGCTTCGGTTCGACGCTGCGCCCACCGCGCAGGGCGTGGAAACCGAGCCGACCGCCGATGCGGCGGTGACCTCGGTGCCGGGCGTGGTGCTGGCCATCCTCACCGCAGACTGCCTGCCGGTGGTACTGGCCGCCCGCGATGGCAGCGAGATCGGCGCGGCCCATGCCGGATGGCGCGGCCTGGCCGACGGCATGCTGGAAGCCACCGTGGCTGCCATGCGCACTCCGCCGGCGCAGCTGCAGGCGTGGCTGGGACCGGCGGCCGGCCCGACCCATTACGAAGTGGGCGAAGACGTGTTCGCGGCCTTCGTCGAACGCGATGCAGGCGCCGAAGCGGCGTTCGCGGCCACCCGCCCGGGGCACTGGAAGGTGGACCTGTACGCGCTGGCCCGGCGCCGCCTGCACAGCGTGGGGGTCGACCCGGCGCAGATCAGCGGCGGCCAGCTGTGCAGCATCGACGACCCGCAACGGTTCTATTCGCACCGCCGCGACCGCCGTACCGGGCGCATGGCAACCCTGGCCTGGATGGCACGCTGAGCCCATGGACCGCACCCCCGCCGACGTCGACCGCAGCGCTGGCCACGCGGTGATCGTGTTCGACGGGGTCTGCGCGCTGTGCAGCCGCTGGGTACGGTTCCTGCTGCGCTTCGACCGGCAGGGGCGCTATCGGTTCGCGGCGATGCAGGGCAGCCACGGCCGTTCACTGCTGCAGCAGCACGGACTGGACCCGGACGATCCGCTGTCGTTCCTGTTGCTGGAGAACGGCCAGGCCTGGACCGATACCGATGCGATCCTGCGGGTGCTGGCCGGGCTTGGCGGCGCCTGGCGGCTGACGGCCGTGCTGCGGCTGCTGCCGTCAGCCTGGCGCGATCGCGCCTACCGCGCGCTGGCGCGCAACCGCTACCGCTGGTTCGGGCGGCATGACAGCTGTTACCTGCCGGCGCCCGGACAGGCCGGGCGATTCCTCGACTGAGCCGGTTTCACCGCTCCAGCCAGGCCAGGGGGTCTGCGGCCGTCGTATCGCTGTCTGGAGCAACCACTGCATAGGTGATCCGTCGATTGCGTGCGCGCCCCGCATCGTCGCGGTTGTCGGCGATGGGGTGCTGATGCCCGTGGCCGGTGGCGACCAGCATCGCGGCCGGTACGCCGCGTTCCTGGAGTGCCTGCGCCACCGTCGCGGCGCGCTGCTGGCTCAACAGCAGGTTGGCGTCGGCGCGGCCGTTGCTGTCGGTGTGCGCGGCCACATCGATGCGCGTGCCTGCCGGCAGCAGCGTCAGTGCGGCCGCCACGGCGTCCATGGTGTCTGTGCTGTCGCCGGTCAGCACGGCCGATCCGGCACGGAATTTCAATGTGGTCTGGTTCAACGCATCCACCACCGTGGTGGCGTCGGCCTGCGCAGGCAGGGCGGCCAGCGCCGCCAGCCCCGGGCCCCACAGCCCGGTGGTCTGCAGATCGGCGAAGTGGCGGCGGAGCAGCCGTGACACCTCCAGGCGCCGCGCGGCGACCATCGCCGAGGTATCCACCCGCAACGTATCGCCGTTGAAGTCCAGCAGCAGCCCGTCGCCTTCCAGCTGTTGAATGCGGGCGGTCAGCCGGTCCAGCCAGCGTGGGTGCCGGGTCGCCGGATCCAGCGCGATTCCGCCGCGCACGGCATCGCGGCCATGCAGGGCGGTGAGCGCATTCCAGGCCTGGCGCCGGGCCGCTTCGCTGGGCAGGCGGCCCTGCACCAGGAGGCGGTTGCCGTACTGGTGCAGCGACAACCGGGCATCGCGTTGTTCGGTGATGACCGGCGGCGCCCAGTGCGGCGCGCGGATCTTCAGCAGCAGCCAGGTGCTGAATGCGATCAGCGCGACGCCCGCCAGAGGCCACAGCATGCCGCGCAGGGCCAGGCCCTGGACCGTTCGCGCCGGCGCGGGCGTGGATCCCCGCAGGCGAGGCAGGCGCGCGGGGCGGAATGCAGCAGCGCGCACAGGTCTGGCCGCGCTGGCCAACGTGACCAGGCCGGGCAGCAGTTCGCAGGCGATCACCCGGAACGTGCCGGGCGGAAAGCCGGCACGACGCGCCATCGTGACCAGTGCATGGGTGCCGATGGCGTGTTCGAGTTCGCTCGCCAGCAGCGGGCGGGAGGATTCGCCCGGTCGCTGCCAGCTACGGAACTGGGCACCCAGCCCGGCCTGCTCGAACTGCTGCGCCAGGCCGTCCAGGCCCAGCGGGTGCGACGCGATCCAGCGGGACAGCACATTCACCACGCTGCGGGCGCGGTAGCCGAGTTCCAGTCGTACGGCGGCATCATCGATGAATCGTTCGAACGCTGACATGCACTCCATCCCCTTGAATGACCGCGCACGCGACGGTGCACGAACCGGCCCAAGCGATATGGATGGGCTCTTGGGGGCGTCACTTTGGTCAGGGACCGTCAATGCGAAATGAAATTTCGCGTGTGCTTTCGTCTCTGCGGGGCGTAGCAGGACCGCGATAATCGAGGTCTATTGCCGCAAGGCATTGTGCCGCCGACGATTACCGCGTGAGGTGCGGCGATTGCGACATCCGGCGGGGCGAAAGCCGCGCGTAAAGCGACGTGTTTCATCTGCCATCAAGTCGTGCGGAAAGCGTCACCGGTTGCGCGACGTCCGTAGGTCGACCCGAACAAGCCGTCGCTGGCGCTCGTCAGCCGACACCAACAAGCGGGTAGAGCCGACCGTTGGTCGGCTGCACCGCGCAAGGCGCGGTGCGTCCATCAGGTATTGCGGTGTCGGGAGGAAGGGCAGCCGACCAACGGTCGGCTCTACGCTGAGGGGCCCGCACTGGGTCCGCGATCAGCCCTCCAGCGCCTGCAGATAGGTCTGCCGCCAGTGGTTGATGTCGTAGGTGCGCAGGTGCTCCATCATGGCCTGCCAACGCTCGGTGCGTTTGCGCAGGGGCATGGTGGCGGCGGTGGCGATCGCATCGGCCACGCCGTCCAGGTCATGCGGGTTCACCAGCAGCGCCTGCTTGAGTTCATCGGCCGCACCGGCCAGCAGTGACAGCACCAGCACGCCGGGGTTCTCCGGGTCCTGCGAGGCCACGTATTCCTTGGCGACCAGGTTCATGCCGTCGCGCAGCGGGGTGACCAGGCCCACGGACGCTGCCCGGTAGAAACCGGTCAGGGTGGCGTGGGTGAAGTTCTGGTTGACGTAGCGCAGCGGGGTCCAGTCCGGCGCGGCATGGCCACCGTTGATGTGCCCGGCGATCTGTTCCAGCTGGCCGCGCAGCTGACGGTACTCGGTGACATCGCCGCGCGACACCGGCGCGATCTGCAGGTAGGTGAGGCTGCCGCGCTGGTCGGGGTGGCGTTCCAGGTAGCGCTCGAAGCCCTGGAAGCGTTCCGGCAGGCCCTTGGAATAGTCCAGCCGGTCCACGCCGATGGCCAGTTGGCGGTCGCGCAGGCTATTGCGCAGGTCGCGCACGGCGGGCTTGTTGGCACCAGCCTTGGCCTGGCGCTCGATGTGCGCGGTATCGATGCCGATCGGGAAGGCGGCGGCACGGAAGCGGCGGCCACCGGGGGCTTCCAGTTCGCCATCGGCCACCACCCGACCGCCACCGAACAGGCGCACGTAGGACTGGAAACGGTCGGTGTCGCGCTGGGTCTGGAAGCCCACCAGGTCGTAGGCGTACAGGCTGGAAAACAGGCGCAGGTGGTCGGGCATGGCCTGCAGCAGGTCGGCCGAGGGCATCGGCACGTGCAGGAAGAACCCGATGCGGCAGCCAATGCCACGCTCGCGCAGCAGCGAGGCCAGTGGAATCAGGTGATAGTCGTGGATCCACACGATGTCGTCTTCGCGCAGCAGCGGCGCCAGCTTTTCGGCGAACAGTGCATTGACCCGGCGGTACGTTTCGCGGGTGGCGCGGTCGTAGTCCACCAGGTCCAGGCGGAAGTGCAGCAGCGGCCACAGCGTGCGGTTGGCAAAGCCGTTGTAGTAGCCGTCCACGTCGGGCTTGTTGAGGTCCATGGTGACGTAGCGGATGTCCCCCTCGGTCTGCTCATGCAGCGCACCGCTGGGGTCGCGCACCGACTTGCCACTCCAGCCGAACCACATGCCGCCGCGTTCCTTCAGCGCGGCGAGCAGCCCGACTGCAAGCCCGCCGGGCGCGGCCACACCGGGTGCCGCGACGCGGTTGGAGACAACAACCAGCCGACTCATGATGCTTCCTGCCAGCTGCGCGACAGCCGCATCGCCGCGGTGATCAGGCCCACGTGCGAATAGGTCTGCGGGAAGTTGCCCCACGCCTCCCCGTTGTCGAAGGCAAGATCTTCGGACAGCAGGCCCAGATGGTTGCGGCGTTCCAGCAGCGTCTCGAACATGTCGCGCGCTTCGTCCATGCGGCCGATCGCGGCGAGCGCGTCGATGTACCAGAAGGTGCAGATGGTGAAGCTGGTTTCCGGCTCGCCGAAGTCGTCCGGTGCAACGTAGCGGTAGAGCGCATTGCCGTGCTTGAGGTCGCGACCGATCGCCTCGACGGTGGCGATGAAGCGCGCATCGTGCGCTTCGATGAAGCCGATGTCGGCCAGCAACAGCAGGGAGGCATCCAGACGGTGGCCACCGAAGGTGTCGGTGAAATGACCCAGGTCCTCGCTCCAGGCCTCACGCAGGATGCGCGCATGGATGGTGTTGGCACGGTCGCGCCAGTAGTCGGCGCGGTCATCCAGCTTGAGCCGGATGGCGATCTTGCACAGGCGGTCGCACGCGGCCCAGCACATGGCGCTGGTATAGGTGTGCACTTCGGTGCGGCCGCGGAATTCCCACAGCCCCGCATCGGGCACGTCGTGCAGGGCGAAGGCCTGCTCGCCCAGCGGCTCCAATCGCGCGAACGTATGCGCGTCACCGGGGTCCTGCAGGCGCTGGTCGAAGAACAACTGGGTGGAGGCCAGTACCACGCTGCCGTACACGTCGTGCTGGCGCTGTACCCAGGCCAGGTTGCCACGCCGCACCGGACCCATGCCGCGGTAGCCGTCCAGCGAGGCCACTTCGGTTTCCTCCAGCTTGGCCTCGAAACCGATGCCATACAGCGGCTGCAGGCTGCCATCGGCGGTGGCCAGGTTGAAGATGTAGCCCAGGAACTGTTCCATGGTGCGGGTGGCGCCCAGGCGGTTGAGCGTGCGCACCACGAAGGCGGCATCGCGCAGCCAGCAGTAGCGGTAGTCCCAGTTGCGGATGCTGCCCGGCGCTTCGGGAATGGAGGTGGTCATCGCGGCGATGATCGCGCCGCTGTCTTCGTACTGGCACAGCTTCAGGGTGATCGCGCTGCGGATCACCGCGTCCTGCCATTCCAGCGGAATGGACAGATAGCGTACCCATTCGCGCCAGTAGTCGCGGGTGCGCTGGAAAGACTCCTGCACATAGCCGCTGAGCGAGCGGTTCAACGACTCGTCCACACCCAGCACCAGGTTGACCGGATGGCTGAGCACGAACGGCAGGCCGTCGCGCACGAAGCGCAGCGGTACGTCGGTGGTCAGCCGCAGCACGTGGTCGGGTAGCTCCCAGCGGATGTGGTTGCTGCCCCACGTGGAGGCCGGAACGCGCGCGCCCCAGTCGGCCAGCGGGCGGGCACGCACGATGATGCGCGGGTTGCCGGCCAAGGGGCGCACCTGGCGGATCAGGCTGACCGGGCGGTAGAAGCGGTCGTTCTGGCGCCAGCGCGGCGCGAAATCGATGATCTCCAGCGCGCCGCCGTGCTTGTCGTGCAGCACGGTGCGCAGGATCGCGGTGTTGGTGAGGTAGCTCTGCTCGGTGCTGACCAGGTCTTCGAGCTCGATCGCGAAATCGCCGCCCTCGTTCTGGTTGGGGCTGAGCAGGGCGCAGAAGGTGGGGTCGCCATCGAACGTGGGCAGGCAACTCCAGACCACGCGCGCCTGCTGGTCGATCAGGGCGCCGAAGCTGCCATTGCCGACCACGCCAAGATTCAGATCAGGTTGTTTCATGGGCACTGCAATCTCGCTCAGGACAGGCCGCTGCACGCAAGGCCAGCGGCACGTTGGGTGGGGCGCCCACGCGCGATCTGGCGCGGGCGGGAAGGAGTCAGTAGGCGTTTTCCTGCAGCCAGGCGTGCACGCTGCGGATGTGCGGCAGCGCGAACACCGCGGCGCTGGGACTGCGCGCGCCCACCAGGACGCTCCAGCCATGCTGCGCGTTGGCCGCATCGAAGCCGAATTCGTCAGTGAGGTCGTCGCCGAGGAATACCGGCAGGCGGCCACGGAACGGGGGGTGCTGCATCAGTTGCTGCAGAGCGCGGCCCTTGTCGCTGCCTTCCGGCACAAACTCCACGACGTGGTCGCCCGGCTGCAGGCGGTACGCGGCATTGCCGCGGATATGCCGCTCGGCGAACGCGCGCACGTCGCTGGCGGCGTGCGGCGCACCGCGCCAGTGCAGGGCCAGGCTGCGGCCCTTGTCTTCGACCAGCACGCCGGGATGGCCGTGCGCGAAACGCATGGCCTGCTGGTGCACGGCGTGCAGCCATTCACTGGTGTCGGTGGTGCCGACGGGACTGTCGAGGCGGCCGTCGGCGCTGCGCAGCTCGTGGCCATGCAGGCCGGCGGCGGGCAGGTGAAGTGGGGCGAACAGCTCGTCGAGCTGGTTGAGCGGGCGCCCGCTGATCAACGCCACGGCGCCTTCCAGGCGGTCGCTGATGCGCCCGATGGCATTGCGCACTTCCGGCAGCAGCGTGACCGCTTCGGGGTCGCGTTCGAATTCAATCAGGGTGCCATCCACGTCGAGGAACAACGCGCAGGCATCGTCCAGCAACGGCGGCGGCGGACGTGGGGGGAGGTCGTTGGCCATGCGGGACAACATGCCAGCGTGGGTGTGATTGCCAGGTCATGGCAGGGTGCCGCGCGTTGTTTTCACGCGCGGTGCGGCGATGCACTCCGCCGCGGCGCATGTACGGCGGCCGGGGGCAGAGCAGCCGACCAACGGTCGGCTCTACCTGTTCCGCGCGTTCACCGTCCGGCAGAGCCGACCGTTGGTCGGCTGCACCCCCGGTCAGAACGTATACCGCACACGCCCGTAGTAATACGCCCCATTGCTGCCCACCGGCGACAACACGTCATACGGCAGGTTGCCGTAGTAGTAGATGTCGTCGTTGGACAGGTCCGAGTAGTTGTCGGTGAGGTTCTGCCCGCCCACCGCCACGCTCCACTGCGGGGTGATCTTGAACTCCACTTCGGCATCCAGCTGCCACTCGGCGCCGTAGGTCTGGCGCGGGATGAAGCCGTCGCCGAAGTTGAACACGCGGGTGACGCTGCCGTAGCGGTTCACCCGGCTGCTCAGCGACCAGCGGTCGTTGCTCCAGCTGGCCGCCACCGAGCCGCGGGTGCGCGGGGTGGCGTCGGTGAGGGTGTTGGTTTCCTCCACGCCGAACAGCACGTAATCCGGGTCCAGCGCGAGCAGGCTGGCCGGCGTGGCCAGCACGTTCTTCAGCGTGGTCTTGGTGTACGCATAGGTGCCGGTCAGCACCAGCTCACCGCTGTCCAGCGACTGGCGCCAGTTGCTCACCAGCTCGGCACCGCGGGTACGGGTGTCGGCGGCGTTGACGAAGAAGCTGGCGCTCTGCAGGCCGGCCACGCCGAACTGCTGCTGCACGTAGTCGGTGAGCGCATCGCCGGTGATGCTCTCCGACAACGCGATGCGGTCGTCGATGTCGATCTGGAAGAAGTCCAGCGAGACATCGAAGTGCTCACCGATGCGGCTGGTGAAGCCCAGGCTGGTGTTGACCGACTTCTCCGGCTTCAGGTCGGTGGCGCCCAGGCCACGCGCGATCGGGTTGTTCACCGACAGCACCCGGCCCTGCACCAGCTGCCCGGCCGCGTTGTAGCCGGTGGAGGTGGACTCGTAGCCGATCTGTGCCAGCGACGGGGCGCGGAAATTGTTGGAGATCGCACCGCGCAGCGCGAACGCCGGGGCGAACTCGTAACGCAGGCCGAGCTTGCCGGTGAGCTCGCCACCGAAGTCGTCGCTGTGCTCGTAACGCGCGGCCAGGTCGCTGGAGAAGTGCTCGCCGAACTGGCTGGACAGGCTGACGTAGGCGCTGGCCACGTCGCGCGACAGCGTGGTGGCGTCCTGCGGGGTCAGGCCACCGCCGGCCTGCGAGCCGGTCGGGCGGTCGGTGAACGGGCCGGCGGCATAGCTGCTCGGGTCGCCCGGGCGGGTCTGGTAGTGGTCGCGCCGTGCTTCCACACCCAGGCCAAGGCTGTGGGTGATGTTCTCACCCTGGCTGAACACCCGGCCGAGGTCGAGGTTGGCCACGGTCAGTTCGTTGCGGTAGTCGCCGGTCTTGAAGCGGGTCGGGCTGGTCGGGCCCAGCGAGGCATTGAGCGAGTTGCGCAGGCGGTAGGTGAAACTGTTGGTGCCATAGTCCAGGCTGGCGTCGTAGTTCCATTCGCCCCATTGACCCTTCGCACCGGCCACGGCCTGCACGTCGCGGTTTTCACCTTCGGAGATCGGCCGGTAGCCGTTCGGGTACACCTGCGCCCAGTTGGCGTCGCTGTCGGGGTAGCGGAAGTAGTTGGCGCCTTCGCTGTCGCGCTGGTTGAAGGTGCTGAAGAAGTAGAACTTGGAGGTCTCACCGAACGGCAGTTCGCTGTTGATCCAGGCGTTCAGATCCTTGGTCTTGCCGTCGCCCAGCGCGTAGTTGCGCTTGCCCTGCAGGGCCAGGTTGGTGTCACTCTGGTCCCACGGCGGGATCTGGTCGAAGCCGGCGCGGTTGGTGCCTTCGTGGTTCTTCAGCTCCAGGCCCACGCGCAGGAAGCCGCCCTCATCGCCCAGCCGGGTACCGACCTTCGCACTGGCGTAGCTGGTCTGGCCGTCGGTGATGGTGCGGTCGATCGGCTTGAGGTCGGTGTGGTTGGCACCGAAGCTGGCCTCGAATGCGCCGCCTTCCGGCGCGTCGTCGAGGATCACGTTGATGACCCCGGCCACCGCGTCGGAGCCGTACAGCGCGCCGGCGCCGTCGCGCAGCACTTCGATGCGCTTGATCGCGCTGATCGGAATGGCGTTGAAGTCCACCGGCGTGGTGCCCTTGCCGATCTTGCTGTCGGTGTTGACCAGCGCGCTGCTGTGGCGGCGCTTGCCGTTCACCAGCACCAGTACCTGGTCCGGGGACAGGCCACGCAGCTGCGCGGCGCGGATGTGGTCGGCGCCGCCGGAGTTGGACTGGCGCGGGAAGTTGAACGACGGCAGCAGCGCCTGCAGCGCGCTGCCCAGCTCGCCGTTGACCACGCCGGCCTTGCGGATGTCTTCGGCGGTCAGCACGTCCACCGGCGAGGTGGATTCGAGCACGGTGCGGTCCACTGCACGGGTGCCGGTGACGATCACGGTGTCCAGGGTGGTGGCCGAGCCGGGCGCGTCCTGCGCAGTTGCGTCCTGGGCGAGCAGGGGGGAAGAGAGGACGAGCGCAATGGCAAGGCCAAGGCGCGACGCAGACGGACGGGACATGCGGACTCCAGCAGGGCGACGAGGGGGGAGGGAGAGGGGGAGGTGCTGGCGGTGCCGAACAATGACCGGCACTACCAATCCATCCGGATGAAGCGATATATTATCTTGGCGTGATGGCTCATGTGATGCAAGTCCCATCGCGAGCCGTCATCAGTTGATAACCGCTGGTGATCGGCCCGGGAATCGGATGTCCCGCACGCTTGTCCCCCTCTGCACGTCTGCTTTCCTGGAGTGATGTCGATGAAGTCCCATGCCCTTCTGTTTGCCCTGGTGCTGGCCGCCAGCGGCTGCGCCACCGCCGCGCCTGCCGCCAAGCCGGTGCCGCCGGCCCCCGCCACGGCCACCCTGCAGGGCGATGCCGCCCGCCCCGATGCCGCCGCCGGCTGGGTGCGCAGCGAGTTGTACTTCGGCGTGGGCGAGGAGAGCGGTGCTTCCGAGCGCAAGCAGACCGATGCCATCACCGAGGCGCAGTGGCGCGCCTTCCTGGACAAGCAGGTCACCCCGCGCTTCCCGGACGGCCTGACCGTGTTCGATGCCTATGGCCAGTGGCTGTTCCGCGGTGCGGCCGAGCCCAACCGCCTGCGCACCAAGGTGCTGGTGGTGCTGCACGAGAACACCCCGCAGCGCCGTGCCGACATCGAGGCGATCCGCCTGGCGTGGAAGCAGGCCACCGGCCACCAGTCGGTGCTGTGGGCGCAGCAGGCGGTTGAAGTATCGTTCTGATCCCGGGCGCCACCGTGGCGCGGCAGGATGCAGCAATGAACACGATCAAGGGCGGGCGACATGCGATGCTGGGCGCCGCGCTGCTGTGGATGGGCGTGACCGCGGCCGCGGATGGCCCGGCGCTGCGCATGGAGGTGGGGCCAGGCCAGGTGGCGACCGCGCGGGTAGAAGCGCAGGGCACCCTGGCGCTGCTGCTGCCGTCGGGCCGCCAGCAGCGCCTGGACGGCGTGGCCGATGCCGATGGCGGTGCGCGGCTGAGCCAGCTGGACGTCGATTTCGATGGCCGTCCCGAGCTGGTGGCGCGCGCCTCGGTCGGGCAGGTCAACGAAGCGGTGGCGGTTTACCGGTTCGACACCCGGCAGGCGCGGTTCGTCCCACTGGAACTCCCTGCCAGTTCGCACGAGCAATGCGGCGGGCTGATGGGCCTGGATGTGGACGCCGCCAACCGCACCCTGAGCAGCAGCTGCCGCAGTGGCCCGATGTGGTACGTCGATCTGTACCGCTACCACGACGAGCGGCTGTATCTGTACCGCGCCGAGCGCACCCTGATGCTGGGCGACGCGCTGGAGGCGACGATCTTCGTCAAGCAGACCGCCGAGAGTGGCCCGATGGCGGTCTGGAGCACGTTTGACCCTGCCGGCAACGTGCTGGAAACGGCCATCTCCGACGGGCTGGTGGCCCCGCGCAGTGACCGGCGGCTGCTGGCCTTCAGCGGCCAGGTAGTGCCGGCACGGCTGCCGTTGTATGCCCGGCCCGGCGACACCGCCACCCGCCGCTATCTGGTGCGCGATGACCGGGTGGAGCTGCTGGATGAAAAGGACGGCTGGGTGAAGGTGCGCTACGCCAACCCGACCCGGGGCGACATTCTCGGCTGGGTCAACGCCAACCCCTGAACGGGGTTCAGTCGCCCTCGCACTGGATGTGCAGGCCGTGGCGCTGCGCCTGGTCGAACAGCAGGATCAGGCGCAGGCCGACCTCGGCCAGCGGCCCTTCCGCGCCAATGGCTCTTCCAGCAGCGGGCCGATCACTTCCTGCACCAGCGCGGCGGCCTGCCCGGGCGAAACACGCGGCGCGCCGTAGAACTCCTGCCTTAGCCGGCTCAGCTGCGGGTAGCGGCTGCCATCGGGGCTGAGAATGGCCTCTTCGTGGGCGTCGATCCACGCATGCCGCATGCGCGGCCCGGCGTCGTCCAGGTACAGGTCAAATGCCATGCGCGCCTCCCGGACTCAACGGTGCTGCCAGCTCACCGGCTGGCCTTGGCGCTGGCCGGTGGCCAGCCACAACAACAGACGCAGTCCGCTGCGGCGGACCACCGTATCGGCGGGGTCCTGATCGGCCAGGCAGGCCAGCAGCGCGTCCATCGCGGCCGGCAGGTCATCGGGCGCAACACCGCCGCGGGGTGCACGCAGCATCTGCGTCAGCCACGGATGCGCGACCGGGTCGATGCCGTGCAGCCACTGCTGCTCATGGAAGGACAGGAACTGCTGCGTGGTGGCACAGCGCAGAACGATCTGCATGAGCCTGAAGGCCAGTGAACGGGGCCGCCAATGTATAGGCATTTCACGCCACCTGCCTACAGGAAGATCACCTGCGGCTGGCTAGGCTGGGAGTCCCCCGTCCAAGGCTGTTCCCCCATGAGCAAGCGCGTTGCCGAGATCGTAGTTGAAACTCTCCAGGCTGCCGGTGTCCGCCATTGTTACGGCATCGTCGGCGATACCCTCAACTACGTTACCGATGCCATCCACCACAGCGATATCGAGTGGGTGCACATGCGGCATGAGGAAGTGGCCGCGTTCGCCGCCGGCGCCGAATCGCTGATCAGCGGTCAGCTCACTGCCTGTGCCGGTTCGTGCGGGCCGGGTGGTCTGCATTTCATCAACGGCGTGTTCGAAACCAACCGCAACCGCGCGCCGATGGTGCTGATCGCCAGCCAGGTGGTGACCACCGAGCTGGGCATGGAGTTTCCGCAGGAGGTCGATTTCAAGGCGGTGTATGCCAGCTGCAGCGTGTTCTGCGAGCAGGTGCACAGCCCCGAACAGGCGCGCCGCGTGGTGGCGCTGGCCTGCCAGGCCGCCATCAGCCGCCGCGGCGTGGCCGTGGTGATCCTGCCGGCCGACATCAGCGAAGCGGTGGTCAAGCACGATGTGCCGTTTTCGGTGCACTACACCCAGCCGGTGCTGCGTCCCAGCGATGAGGAACTGCAGCGCATTGCGGCGCTGATCGGCGACGGCAAGCGCGTGGGCATCTACGCCGGGGCCGGCTGCGAGCATGCGCACGACGCGCTGGTGGCACTGGGTGAGCGGCTGCAGGCGCCGATCGCGCACACTTCGCGGGCCAAGGATTTCGTCGAGCATGACAACCCGTACAACATGGGCATGACCGGCATCTTCGGGATCGAATCGGGCTACCACACGCTGATGGCCTGCGACACGCTGCTGCTGCTCGGCGCCGATTTCGCATGGGGCCAGTACTACCCGGACAAGGCCACGCTGATCCAGGTGGATCGCGATGGCAGCCACCTCGGTCGGCGCCATCCGGTGACGCTGGGCGTGGTGGGCGACATCGGCCCGACGCTGGAGGCCCTGCTGCCGATGCTGCCGCCGCGGCAGGACCGCAGCTTCCTGGACGAGTGCATCGAACACCGCGACAACGCGCTGGCCACGCGCGAAAAGGAAGAGCAACCAGGCGAGGGCGAGCTGATCCATCCGCAGCACCTCACCGCGTTGATCAACCGCCACGCCACCGACGATGCGTTGTTCACCGCCGACGGTGGCTCGCCGATGGTGTGGATTCTGCGCCACATCCGCACCAACGGCCGCCGCCGCACCCTGACCAGCCTGCTGCACGGCACGATGGCCAACGCCATGCCGCAGGCGCTGGGCCTGCAGAAAGCCTATCCGGGCCGGCAGGTAATCTCGCTGTCGGGCGATGGCGGCATTGCGATGTTGCTGGGCGACCTGCTCACTGCGGTGCAGGAAAACCTGCCGATCAAGGTGGTGGTCTACAACAACAGCTCGCTGAACTTCGTGGAGCTGGAGCAGAAGGTGGAAGGCCTGCTGGACAACTACACCGACCTCAAGAACCCCGATTTCGGCCGCCTGGCCGAGGTGATCGGCTTCTACGGGCGCACCGTGACCCGCTCGGAGGACCTGGAGCAGGCGGTGCAGGACTTCCTGGCCCATCCGGGCCCGGCGCTGCTGGACGTGCACACCAGCCCGACCGAGCTGGTGATGCCGCCGCAGGTGGAAGCCAAGCAGGTGGCCGGCACCGCGCTGTATGCGGCCAAGGCCTTGCTGAGCGGGCGGGTGGGCGACGTGCGTGATCTGCTGGCCAACAATTTCCTCAACAAGCCCTGAGGGCGTGGGGCGGCGTCACCACCAACGGTGGTGGCCTACCGGGTAGGTCCCGACCGTCGGTCGGGACCGTGCTGGTCGGCTGCCGACACCGTCGGACGCACCCAGGTAGTGCCGGCCGCTGGCCGGCTCCCGATACCGTCGGACGCATTCTGAGGAGCCGGCCAGCGGTCGGCACTACCGGATGCAACTGCCGCCTGGATCACGGGGCGGCAACGCGTAGGCGCTGACGCGCACACCCCGGCGTTCCACCCATGTGCCTGTTACTGGCGGCGGCGAGGCCCTACCATCGGCTACCCCCTCCCCACGGCAGTGCCGCGCATGTCCGCCCCCGCTCCCGTCCGCTCCGGACCCCCCCGCTGGTTCGTTGCCGGCGATTTCAATGGTTTCTTTGGCCTGGTGGTCGACAACCTGTCGATCCTGGGCTTCATCGCGATGGCGCTGGTCGGCATCTTCCAGTTCCCGGCCGACGTGGTGTTCGGCCGCATGTTCCCAGGCACCGCCTTCGGCGTGCTGGTCGGCAACGTGCTCTATACGTGGATGGCGCGGCGGCTGGCCACGCGCACCGGCCGTGACGATGTCACCGCGATGCCGCTGGGCCTGGACGCGCCCACCAGCATCGGCATGGCGCTGCTGGTGCTCGGCCCGGCCTTCATCGCCTTCAAGGCGCAGGGCCTGGTGCCGCACGACGCGGCGATTGCCACCTGGCAGCTGGGCATGGCCTCGCTGGTGATCATGGGCGTGCTCAAGGTGATCCTGTCGTTCTTCGGCGAAGCGGTCACCCGCGCGCTGCCCCGGGCTTCGCTGCTGGGCTCCATCGCCGGCATCGCCATCGTGCTGATGGGTTTCCTGCCGCTGCTGGAAACGCTGCGCTCGCCGGTCGTCGGCTTCGTCACCCTGGGCCTGTTGCTGTACGTGCTGATCGCCAAGCGCAAGCTGCCAATCCGCGCGCCGGGCGTGCTGGTCGCCTTCGTGTTCGGCACCGCGCTGTACTACGGACTGGGGCTGGCCGGGCTGGGTGCGCCCGGCTTCCACGTGCCCGACTGGACGCCGCCGCAGGTGGTGCTGCCGTGGCCCACGCTGGGCTTCATCGACGGACTACCCACGGCAATGACCTACCTGCCGCTGCTGCTGCCGTTCGGCCTGCTGATGGTGGTGGGCGGCATCAACGTGTCCGAGAGCGCCCGCGCGGCCGGCGACGATTACCGCACCCGCGACATCCTGCTGGTCGAAGCTGTCGCCACGCTGGTGGCTGGCCTCTGCGGCGGCGTGGCGCAGACCACCCCGTACATCGGCCAGCCGGCCTACAAGCACATGGGCGCACGTAGCGGCTACACGCTGCTGACCGGCCTGTTCGTGGGCATCGGCGGCATGCTCGGGGTGATCTCCGGGTTGGTGCAGTGGCTGCCGCTGGCGGTGCTGGCACCGATCATCGTGTACGTGGCCATCGACATCACCACGCAGGCCTTCCAGGCCACCCCGCGCGAACATGCCGGGGCGATGGTGCTGGGCTTCCTGCCCTCGGTGGCCTACCTGCTGGCGATCAAGGCTCCGGGCTGGATCGCACCGGAGCAGCTGGCCGCGATGACCACCACGCTGGACGGGCACGGTCTACCGGAAATGGCGGTGATCTTCACCCTGGGCAACGGCTTCATCATCACCTCGATGCTGTGGATTGCAGCGGTGGTAGCGATGATCGACGGCAGGCTGCTGCGCTCCTCCGGTTTCCTCCTGGTGGCGGCGGTGCTGACCCTGTTCGGCCTGATCCACTCGGTGGACCCGCGCGGCGGCATTTACCTGCCGTGGCAGCTGGTCGGGTTGCCGAAGCTCATCATGTGGCAGTTCGCCGGGGCCTACGTGGCGCTGGCCGGGCTGCTGGCACTGCTGTCGCTGCAGAAGCAGCCGCGCGTGGATCACGACTCACGGTCGTGATCTATCGGTCGCCGTCCAGTTCCGGGTAATGGCGGAAGATGCCGTTGGTGTTGAACGCCAAACGGCGGTCGGAGGCCAGGTAGGCGGCGATATTCGATCGCCGCTCCACCCGGTCCTTGAGCGCGCGCAGCAACGGCAGGGTGGGCCACAGTGCCTGCATGCGCCGCGGGAACATGTAGTCCAGCCCGCTCAGCAGCTGGAACAACGAGAGGTCCACGTACGAATGCTCGCGCAGCGGATGACGCTCGCCGTTGTCCTTCAGCACAGCCTCGAAGTACGCCAGGAATTTCGGTAGCCGCTCGGCACGCATCGCCTCGGCGCGTGTCTTCGCTTCGTGTTTCTGGTCTTCGTAGTACTTCGCTGCGGCAATAGGGTGATGGGTGTCGTGCACTTCGGCGACCAGGTCGGCGATGGTCAACTGCAGCTGCAGTGCCTGCTGTCGGCGAGACGCCGCTTCGGGCACCAGGCCCAGTTCCGGTGCGATGTGATCGAGGATCGCGCCCACCTGGGCGATCACCTGCCGGCCACTTTTCAGGAACGGCGGTGCGAACGGGCGCAGACCCTCTTCCTTGCCCTGCAGGAACGGCTCCATCACCGCATCGCCATGCACGCGCGCCATGTCGGTGTAGGCCGCACCGGCGTCTTCCAGCGCCAGCCGGATGAACTCGCCACGGCCCTGGATACCGGTCCAGTAGTACAGCTCGTAATGCATCACGGTGCTCCACAAGAACAGTGCACAGCATCGGCGTGCGCATGCAAAGCGGGCGTGAGCGTGCGGCCGCTGGCGTGGCAGGGGTTCATCGCGGCTGCGGGATGATGCGGTGTCAACGCGCTCTGCGGCGCTGCAGGTGCGCGGGGAACCCCGTCCGATGGCGGAGGTCATACGGTGTCCAGGCAGGTGAAATGCGAGGTACGGCAACATGCAGAAGAGCGGAAAGGCGATCTGGCCGTGGGTGTTGGGTGTGGTGGTGATTGGCGGCGCGGGCACGTGGTTGTTCAGCGATACCCTGCGCGCTCTTGTCGATGACGTGCCGGTGCCGTTGCAGGCGCCCGCGGCGCAGGGTGCGGGCACGAAGATACCGCCCGTTCCTGCATCCCCTGCATCCCCTGCATCCTCTGCGCCACCTTCCATCCAGCACCCGGTCGATCCCCGCGATGCGGCCGATCCGGCACTGCCCGCGCTGGCCGACAGCGATGGGCCGGTGTTCGACGCACTGACGGCGCTGTTCAACGGCGACGGCGCACTGGCGCTGCTGCTGCGGGACCACCTGGTCCAGCGCGTGGTGACCCATATCGACAATCTCGACACGCCCAGCGTGCCGACGCCGGCGATGGCGGTGCGTGCGCTGCCGGGCAGCCTGCAGGTCGACACCGTGGAGGGCACCACGCACATCGCCGCGGCCAACGCCGCGCGCTATGCGCCCTACGTGACGGCATTCACCGCGCTGGACGCTGCTGCCGCGGGCAAGGCCTATGTGCGCGTCTACCCGTTGCTCCAGCAGGCGTATGCGGAACTGGGACAGCCCGACGCGTACTTCAATGATCGGCTGGTGGGGGTGATCGACCACCTGCTGCAGACACCGGAGCCGCCCCGCCCGTTGGCGGTGACACGCGACGAGCGCGGCCGCTATCGCTTTGTCGATCCCGCGCTGCAGTCACGCTCGGTGGGGCAGAAGCTGCTGCTGCGCATGGATGCCGGGCAGGCGCACGCGGTGAAGCAACAGCTTCGGGCACTGCGCGCGGTGCTCAGCCGCGGTTGATGGCCGGCGCTACAGGGCGCGCAGGAACGCTTCCAGATCCTGCAGTTCCGGGCGGCTGAGTCCGCGCGGGTGCAGCAGCGGATCCGGTTGCGGGAACGGTGGTGCATCGGCAGCCGGTACTGCCGGCGCGCGGGGTTTGCCGCCGCCCACGTTGTAGAACGCCAGCACGCCGTCCAGCCGCGGCAACAGGCCGTTGTGCATGTAGGGCGCAGTGTTGGCCACCCCGCGCAGCGAGGGTGTGCGGAAGCGACCGCTGTCGGCGGGTTCGCCGGTCACCTCGTAGCGGCCCAGGTCCTGGCGCGCGCGCCCGTGGAAATGCAGGCCCAGGTTGTGGAAGCCGTTGTCGGTCAGCGCCGGTCCGCTGTGGCAGTTCATGCACCCCGCGCGCGTGCGGAACAGGTGCAGGCCGCGCAGCTGCGCGTCGTCCAGCGCGCTGGGCTGGCCGCCGAGGAAACGGTCGAAACGGTTACGGGTGGGGGCCAGGCTGCGCTCGAACGCTGCGATGGCCTGGGCCAGTTGGCGGGTATCCACGCGGTCGTCGCCGAATACGGTGCCAAAGGCGGTGCGGTAGTCGGCATCGGCGCGCACGCGGGTTGCCGCGTCCTCGGCACGGAAGGCCATCTCCTTCGGGTCGGCGATCGGCGCCAGCGCCTGGTCTTCCAGCGTGGCCGCGCGACCGTCCCAGAACAGCGTGTGCGCGTAACCGGCCATCGCCACGCTGGGGGCATTGCGGCGACCGGGTTGTCGGTCGTGGCCGAACGACACGCGCCGGCCATCGGCGAAGCCGAGGTCGCGCTCGTGGCAGGTGGCGCAGGCGATCTGCCCCGAGCGCGACAGGCGTGGGTCGTTGAACAGGCGCTGGCCCAGGGCGACCTTGGCCGGGGTGGTCGGGTTGTCGCGCGGTTGCGGCGGTGGCCCCAATGGGGCCAGTTCCTGCCACGCCACGCCCGGTGCCACCTGGGGTGCCGGCCAGCCTGCACGGGGACCGCTGTAGAGCGCACGCAGGCACGCCGGGTCCGGGCGCGCCGGCAGCACGGCCGGGCAGGGGGTGTCGCGCGCGGGCAACGGCATGCCCGCGCCGCCCAGGAGCAGCGCAGCGACAAGCAGGATCAGGCGTGCAGGGCGGTGACGTGGCATCAGCTGGATGGACCGCCGCAGGCTGCGACGGCCATGCCCTCAGAATGAATAGCCCAGCTCCAGCCAGAAGCTGCGACCGGGTTCATAGAAGATGCTGCCCGCCGCGGCGGTCGCGGCCGTGCCCACGTTGGCGCGATTGAGCACGTTCTGGACCTCCACCCGCGCATACGCTTCCTGCTGTTGCGGCAGCGCCAGGCGGTATTCGAAGGTGGCATCCCAGCTCCAGGTGCCGGAGAACGTACGACTGGTCAGGGTGGGCGCTGTAACGCCGTCGATGGTCTGTGCCGGACCGGTGGTGAAGCCCTCGAACCCCGCGCGGTAGCGGAAGAAGTTGGTCCAGCTCAGGCCCAGCGCGGGGATCTCGGTGCGCGTGCTCAGGCGCGCGCTCCATGGCCGCAGGAACTGCGAGGCAGGCAGTTCATGCCGATACATGAGCGTGCCGTCCAGGCGCACCAGCTCGAACATGTCCAGGACATCTTCGTAGCTGTTGTAGTTGCGCTTGACGTCGGTGCGGTCGGCCGAGAGCTGGACGCTGTTGCGCGTGCCCATCACCTCCCAGGGCTGCTGAGACGCGATGGAAGCAGTCCAGATGTCAGCGTCGCTGCGGCCGCCATTGGTGAACTCGTAGGTGTTGAGGTTGTAGAGGGCGCGGTCGGGGTCGTCGACCTTGCGCCGCAGGATGTCCTTGCGGGTCGCACGATTGACGTACTTCAGGTTGAACACCAGGCCGGCAGCCCGCTGGTCGATGCCGAGCGTCCACTCGTCGGTGTACGGTGAGTCGATATCACGCAGGCGGTTGGTGGCCACATTCCAGGTGCCGGTGGCATCGTCCCACGACGTGCGCGCGCTGCGGCGAACCAGGGTCTCACGCAGGCGGTCGCGGCCGTCGCGCAGCAGGTAGCTGTAGAAGCTGCGGCCGTAATACCGGTTGATGCCGGCATTGAGCACCGTGCGCTGGTCACCCTGTACGTCCCAGGCCGCCGCCAGACGCGGCGACAGTGTGGTCTGGCTCCAAATGGTGTTGCGGTCCAGGCGCAGACCGGGACGGAGGCTCCAGTTCCCCACCCGGATGTCGTCCTGCAGCCAGGCTTCGTACTCTTCTCCGCTGACCTCGAAGCGACCGGCGTGGTAGCGCTGCTGTTGGGTGAAGTATTGCCCGGCCGCACCGCTGCGCAGCGGCGACAGTGAGCAGCTGAAGGTATCCACGGTGCCATCGGCCAGGGTGCAGCTGCTGGTCACGCCGGTGGACAGATACACCGAATGATCGTTCAGACGTTCGTAGCTGCCGTCCCGGCGCTGCACGCCCAGGCCCAGCTGCACGCGGTGCTCGGTGGTGCCGATCGAGAAGATCTCACGATCCACCACCATGCGGTAGCCGATGCGGCGGTCGCGCTGGTCGATGTTGCCGTAGCTGCCTTCGGAACTGATCCCGGTGGGACTCCAGTTGAATGCGTCCGAGCTGGCCCAGTTGCGCATGTAGTCCAGGTCGCTGCGCCGCGAGCTTTCCACGTCGCTGTAGTTCAACGTAGAGCGCAACGTCCACGGGCCGTGGGACCAGCTGGCGCGCAGGTTGGCCGTAGGGCCGCCGGACCGGATGTCAAACCACGAATCACGCCCGTTCATGATGTAGTAGCGGTCATCGGTGGGCGCGTAGGACACGTTGGCACCCAGCTCCAGGCCGTCATCGTTCTTCCAGTCCAGGGCAATGCTGGCGCTGGTGTTCTGCCGGGTCTGGGTCTTCTGGTTGACGTCATCACCCGTGGAATCGCGGCCGCCGGAATAGGCGCGCAGCGGAATGTCCGAGTGGCTGCGGGTAACCGTGCCGATGATGCCCAGCCCGAACGACGTGCGGCCTTCCAGGCGCGCGCCCACGCGGTATTTGTCGTACTGCGGCTGGTAGGCGAACGTGGCCGATTCTTCGTAGCTGTCCTGCTGTGCATCGTTGGCGATGATCTGGTCCCACGCCGAACGCGCCATGCGCATCCATACCTTGCCATGCAGGGCATCGCGGGCCTTGCGGCTGCGTGCATCGACCACGCCGCCGGTGAAACCACCGTAGCTGGCCGGGACGTTGGCGTCATACACCGTCAGCGATTCCAGCAGGTCCACGTCGACGGCAATGCCCTGGCTTGCGCTGGGCACGTCCACGGCGTTGTTGACGTTGCCGGGGCTGTCTGCGTTGACCGCCGGATCAATGTCATTGTTGATCGTCGCGCCATCGAGCAGGAACAGGTTCTGGTAGTAGGGCGCGCCGTTGATGGAGAAATCGTCCGGGCGGATCTCGCCCATGTTGCGGCTGCTGCGGCCGGTATCGTTGAACTGCACGGCCGGGTTGCTGCGCAATGCGGTGGCGATGTCGCCGTTGCCTTTCACCTGGGCCTGCAGCGCGTCGGCATCCAGTGTCATGCCCTGGCCATAGGGCAGGGGTTGCGGCAGATAGGTGCCGGGGGCGGAGGTGCCCACGCGCAGCGGCGCGGTCACGCGCGGTCCGGCCGCTTGGTGCACGGCGTAGCTGCCGTCGTCCCGACGCTCGGCGCGCAGTCCGGTCCCCTGCAGCAGGGCGGCAAAGCCGGCCTCCACGCCAAGGCCGTCGGCGATGAGCGGCGCCAGGCGCCCTTGGGTCAGGGCAGGGTCGAAGGACAAGGCCACGCCGTGGCGCGCGGCGAAGGTGCCCAGCGCGCCGCCCAGCGGCGTGCTACCGCGCAGCACCGTGGTTTCGGTCACGGGGGCGGTCTGGGCGAAGGCCGGGCTGGCCACCAGCGCCACCGCCAGCAGGCGGAGGCGGAAACGGGTTCGGATCACAGGCATGGGAGAGGCCGACGGAAAAGGGATTCATCTCCTCTGCCACCCGACATCGAAAAAAGTGTCATTCGGGCTTTTCCGCGGCGCGCAGGCGGATGGCCAGGCCGTGTTCCACCTGCACCGGACAGGTGTCCGCCAGCATCGACAGGCTGCGGTCCAGGTCATCCAGCGGGAAGGCACCGGAAACGGGCAGCGCGGCGATCGCCGGATCCACCCGCAGCCAGCGGTGGTGGTAGCGCCCCAGCTCGGCCAGCAGTGCCTGCAGGGGCAGGCTGTCGGCCACCAGCATGCCCTGCGTCCAGGCGTCGCTGCCGGCGGGAGCAGGCAACGGCTCCGGCAACCCCGTGGCGTGCCAGCGCACTTGCTGCCCCGCTTCCACACGTCGAGTGGCGGTGTCGGCCGTGAGCTGCACGGCCCCCTCCTGCACGATCAGAAGGGCATCCCGGTCGAACAGCCGCACGCTGAAGCGGGTGCCCAGCGCCCGCAGCATTCCCTGCGACGTGGCCACCCGGAAGGGGCGCGCCGGCCGCTGCGGATCGACGGCGGTCTCGATGTGGATCTCGCCCCGGCGCAGGCGCACCAGGCGTTGTTGCCCATCGAAGGCCACGTCCACCGCGCTGGCGGTGGCCAGGTGCAGCACGCTGCCATCGTCCAGTACCACGCGCCGCCGCTCGCCGACGGCGGTGCGCACGCTGGCGTCCCATGCGGCCTGGTCCCACAGCCGCCACGCCAGCAGACCGCCCAGCGGTACCCCCAGCAGCACCCCGGCCACGCTGCGCAGCACTGCGCGGCGGCCGCGGGAGGCCGGCACCTGTAACGCACGCTGGGCGAGCGGGGCAGGCACCTGCGCGGTCAGCGTCATCAGCTGTTCGGCGCGCTGCCAGGCACGGGTGTGGTCGGGGTGGGCGTCGTGCCAGTGCCGCCACTGCTGATGGGCGGCGACGCTGGCGTCTTCGTGCAGGCGCATCATCCACTCGGCCGCCTGCTCCAGCACCGCAGGCGACAGCGCAGCAGGCTGGACCGGCTCAGGGTGCATGCAGCAGGCAGCCCAGCAGGGCGCGTTTCATGTGTCGCTTGACGGTGGACAAGGACAGGCCCAACCGGTCGCTGATGGCGTCGTAGCGCAGGCCGTCGAACTGGGCCAGCACGAACACACGGCGCGCCATCGCCGGCAGGCCGTCCAGCATGGCGTCGATCTGCTGAAGCGCTTCGCGCACCAGCGCCTGTTCTTCCAGGGAGGGCAGGACGGCCTCGGGAAACTGGGCCAGATACTCCAGGTACGCCCGCTCCAGCGCCTGGCGCCGGAACCAGTTGGCCGCCAGCCCGCGCGCCACCGTGGTCAGGAACGCGCGCGGCTCGCGCAGGGCCGCCAGGTCACGGTCCTGCAGCAGGCGCGCGAAGGTGTCCTGCGTGAGATCGGCAGCGGTTTCCCCGCAGCCGACGCGCCCGCTCAGCCAGCCGTGCAGCCAACTGCGGTGGTCCCGGTAAAGGGCGCCCAGGTGCTCGCGTTGTGCCTGCATGGGATGCCTTGGGAATGCGAACGCCACGCCGCGTCCGAGTTGATGGGAATGAGAATGATTCGCAAGTATGGCAATACGGAGGCTGTATTGCCAGTGCCGGTTTGTCTTGAATCACTGCGCGACAACCGCATATCGGTTACATCTGCCAGCCACGCTGGCCATGACATGAAAGAGGAATTCCCCATGCGGATGGACAAGCTCACCTCGCGTTTCCAGCAGGCGCTGGCAGACGCCCAGTCGCTGGCCGTGGGCCGCGACCACAACATCATCGAACCGGTGCACGTCTTCACCGCGCTGCTGGACCAGCAGGGCGGCAGCACGCGCCCGCTGCTGTCCCAGGCCGGGGTCAACGTGCCGGTGCTGCGCGAGCGTCTCAACGAGGCCCTGGAAGCGCTGCCCAAGGTATCCGGGCAGGAAGGCAACCTGTCGATCGGCAATGACCTCAACCGCTTGCTCAATACCACCGACAAGCTGGCCCAGCAGCACGGCGATGCCTTCATCGCCAGCGAGTGGTTCGTGCTGGCGGCGCTGGACGACAGCGGCACGCTGGGCATGGCGCTGCGCGCTGCCGGTGCCGACAAGACCCGCATCGACGCGGCGATCGACAAGATCCGCGGCGGCGAAAGCGTGCAGTCGGAAAATGCCGAAGACCAGCGCCAGGCGCTGGAAAAGTACACCATCGACCTGACCGCGCGTGCCGAGAGCGGCAAGCTGGACCCGGTGATCGGGCGCGACGAGGAAATCCGCCGCACCATCCAGGTGCTGCAGCGCCGGACCAAGAACAACCCGGTGCTGATCGGCGAACCCGGCGTGGGCAAGACCGCGATCGTGGAAGGCCTGGCCCAGCGCATCATCAACGACGAAGTGCCCGAAGGCCTGCGCGGCAAGCGCGTGCTGTCGCTGGACATGGGTGCGCTGATTGCCGGTGCCAAGTTCCGCGGTGAATTCGAAGAGCGCCTCAAGGGCGTGCTCAACGACCTGGCCAAGAGCGAAGGGCAGGTGATCCTGTTCATCGACGAACTGCACACCATGGTGGGCGCGGGCAAGGCCGATGGCGCGATGGATGCCGGCAACATGCTCAAGCCGGCGCTCGCGCGCGGTGAGCTGCATTGCGTGGGTGCCACCACGCTGGACGAGTACCGCAAGTACATCGAGAAGGATGCCGCGCTGGAGCGCCGCTTCCAGAAGGTGCTGGTGGGTGAGCCCAGCGTGGAAGACACCATCGCCATCCTGCGCGGGCTGAAGGAAAAGTACGCCGTGCACCATGGCGTGGAAATCACCGACCCGGCCATTGTCGCGGCGGCCACGCTGTCGCACCGCTACATCGCCGACCGGCAGCTGCCGGACAAGGCCATCGACCTGATGGACGAGGCCGCCTCGCGCATCCGCATGGAGATCGACTCCAAGCCCGAAGAGCTGGACCGCCTGGAGCGGCGCCTGATCCAGCTGAAGATCCAGCGCGAAATGCTCAAGAAGGAAAAGGACGAGGCCTCGCGCCAGCGCCTGGCCGACCTGGAAAGCGACATCGATGCGCTGGAGCGCGAGTTCTCCGACCTCAATGAAATCTGGAAGTCGGAGAAGGCCACGCTGCAGGGCGCCACCAAGATCAAGGAGCAGATCGAGCACGCCAAGCTGGAGCTGGAATCTGCCCAGCGCCGCCAGGATTTCGGCCGTATGAGCGAAATCCAGTACGGCCAGCTGCCGCAGCTGGAAAAGCAGCTGGCCGCGGCGCAGGAAGTGGAGACCACCGAATTCAAGCTGGTGCAGGACCGGGTCACGGCCGAGGAAATCGCCGAGGTGGTGTCGCGCTGGACCGGCATTCCGGTCAACCGCATGCTGGAAGGCGAGCGCGACAAGCTGCTGCGCATGGAGCAGATGCTGCATGAGCGGGTGGTGGGCCAGGAAGAGGCGATCAAGGTCGTGTCCGACGCGGTGCGGCGTTCGCGTGCCGGGCTGTCCGATCCGGACCGCCCCAGTGGTTCGTTCCTGTTCCTCGGCCCCACCGGCGTGGGCAAGACCGAGCTGTGCAAGGCGCTGGCCGAGTTCCTGTTTGACAGCACCGACGCGATGATCCGCATCGACATGAGCGAGTTCATGGAAAAGCACAGCGTTGCGCGCCTGATCGGTGCACCGCCGGGGTATGTGGGCTACGAAGAAGGCGGCTACCTCACCGAGGCCGTGCGTCGCCGTCCGTATTCGCTGATCCTGCTGGATGAGGTGGAGAAGGCGCACCCGGATGTGTTCAACATCCTGCTTCAGGTGCTCGACGACGGCCGCCTTACCGATGGCCAGGGCCGCACGGTGGACTTCCGCAACACGGTCATCGTGATGACCTCCAACCTGGGCTCGCACCAGATCCAGGACATGAGTGGCGACGACACGCCGGAGGCCTACACGCAGATGAAGGCTGCGGTGATGGGCGTGGTGCAGGCGCATTTCCGCCCGGAGTTCATCAACCGGCTGGACGACATCGTGGTGTTCCATCCGCTGGACAAGGTGCAGATCAAGCAGATCGCCCGCATCCAGATGCAGGGCCTGGAGAAGCGCCTGGCCGAACGCGGGCTGCGCATCGAGGTCAGCGACGCGGCCTTCCAGCTGCTGGGCAATGTCGGCTTCGATCCGGTCTATGGGGCGCGGCCGCTCAAGCGTGCGATCCAGTCGCAGCTGGAAAATCCGCTGGCGCAGAAGATCCTGTCCGGCGCGTTCGTCAGTGGCGAGGTGATCCAGGTCGATGCGGCCGAGGGCAAGCTCGTCTTCAACAAGGGCTGAGCCCCGTCCGTGGTCTGCTGATAACCGTTCGTGCTCAGACCATGCTGCATGACCATCAACCCCCGCTCCGGCGGGGGTTTTTTGTTCGGTATCGTCGGCATTCAACCGGAGGAGGCGCGATGTCTGAGCACGGAAGTCCCGAATGGAAAGCGGAAACCATCGCCGTGCACGGCGGCTACAAACCCGACCCGACCACGCGCGCGGTGGCGGTGCCGATCTACCAGACCGTGGCCTACGCCTTCGACGACACCCAGCACGGCGCGGACCTGTTCGACCTGAAGGTGCCGGGCAACATCTACACCCGCATCATGAACCCCACCACCGACGTGCTGGAGCAGCGCATCGCCGCGCTCGAAGGCGGGATCGGCGCGCTGGCGCTGGCCTCCGGGCAGGCGGCCATTACCTACGCCATCCAGACCATCGCCGAAGCCGGCGACAACATCGTCTCATCCAGCGCGCTGTATGGCGGCACCTACAACCTGTTCGCGCACACGCTGCCCCAGTTCGGCATCCAGACCCGGTTTGCCGATTACAACGACCCCGAGGCGTTCGCGGCGCTGATCGACGACCGTACCAAGGCGGTCTTCGTCGAATCGATCGGCAACCCGCGCGGCAACATCACCGATATCGAAGCGGTGGCAAAGATCGCCCACGCGCACGGCGTGCCGGTGATCGTGGACAACACCGTGGCCACACCGTACCTGCAGCGCTCGTTCGATTTCGGCGCGGACATCGTGGTGCACTCGCTGACCAAGTACCTCGGTGGCCACGGGACCAGCCTGGGCGGCGCCATCGTCGATTCGGGCCGCTTCCCGTGGGCCGAGCACAAGCAGCGCTTCCCGCGCTTGAACGAGCCTGACGTGAGCTACCACGGGGTGGTCTATACCGAAGCCCTGGGGCCTGCGGCCTACATCGGCCGCGCGCGCGTGGTGCCACTGCGCAACACCGGCGCGGCGATCTCGCCGTTCAATTCGTTCCTGATCCTGCAGGGCATCGAGACCCTGGCGCTGCGCCTGGACCGGATCAACGCCAACGCACTGGCGGTGGCTGCGTTCCTGCGCGACCACGCCAAGGTCGACTGGGTGAACTATGCCGCGCTGCCGGACCATCCCGAGCATGCGCTGGTGCAGAAGTACCTGCGTGGCCACGGCTCGGGCGTGCTCACCTTCGGCCTGCCCGGCGGTCGTGCGGCAGGTGCGCGCTTCCTGGACGCGTTGCAGCTGTTCACCCGGCTGGTGAACCTGGGCGATGCGAAGTCACTGGCCACCCATCCGGCCTCGACCACCCATCGGCAGCTGGATGCGGCCGAGCTGGCGAGGGCCGGGGTCAGCGAGGACACCGTGCGGCTGTCGATCGGCATCGAACATATCGACGACCTGCTTGCCGACCTGCAGCAGGCGTTGGCGAAGGCGTAGAGGTGGGGCCCACGGCGGCCGGTGCGGGCCGGCCGTCGTGGGGTTTTTCCGGCAGAACCACGTTCTGCCTGGAGGGGCGCTACCATCCGGGTGCGGCCCTCCAACTGCGCAAGATCGGCCACGCGCCGTGGCGGGCACCGACGCATGCTGGACGTCACCCCGACACGGAGCCCGTCATGAGCCGCATCGCCCAGCTACGCCAACGCCACGGCATCGACCGCGTGATTGCCCACCTGCAGCAGTGTCTGCGTAGCGGCGAGCCCTTGCCCGACCTGGATGCGTTGGCCGCCATCGCGCACCAGTCGCCCTTCCACTTCCATCGCCTGTACCGCGCGCTGACCGGCGAAACCCCGGGGCGCACCGTGGCCCGCCTGCGCCTGCTGCGCGCGCTGCAGCTGCTGGCCCACGCCGACAGCCGGGTAACCGGGGTTGCGCTGGAAGTGGGCTTTGAAAGCCCGCAGGCGTTGGCGCGCGCGTGTCGGCAGGCGCTCGGTGCCACGCCGAGCGCGCTGCGCGACGATGCGGCGCTGCGCACCCACTGGCAGCACCGGTTGTCGTTGCCGGCCGGTGACGGTGCCGACGACAGTACGCCGCTGCAGGTGCAGGTGACCGCGCTGGAGCCGTTCGACGTGGTGGTATTGCGCACGCGGGGTGCCTTCGACGACCTCGACCAGGCCTTCGGCCAGGTGTATGCCTGGGCCGCGGAACAGGGCCTGGCCGACCACCTGCAGGCGCTGGTGGGCATTGCGCTGAACGACCATCGCGATGTGCCGGCCAACGCGTGTGAGTTCGAGTGCGGCATGGGCTTTGGCCGCGCCGTGGCCGACATCCCCGCGCCGTTGCACGCGCTGACCCTGGGCGGTGGTGCGTATGCCGTGCTGCGCCATGTGGGCAGCTACGCGGGTTTGGACGCGGCCACCGACGCACTGCTGCGCCAGTGGCTGCCCGACAGCGGCCGCGCGCTGCGCGACGCGCCGCTGTACTACCACTACCTGGACGATCCTGAAAACGTGCCCGAGGCCATCCTGCGCGCCGACATCTGCGTGCCGCTGCGTTGACCGGGCACAAGGCCGGTACGCGGGACCGGGATGAAACGCAGCCACCTATGGGGTGGCCCTACCGGGGATACATCAATGCGGCGGTGTGTGGTGCATCGACGCGGTGGTATCCGGCGTACCGACATGACGGTGCGTGCTGCGTCCGCGCCCCGGGGGTAGAGCCACCCCATGGGTGGCTGCACGGGATCCCGAAACCGGCAGCCAGCCCCGCATGGCGGCGCGTTACACCACCGGGATGCTGTGCTTGCCCATCGTGCGGTACGGCGGGGTGGCCATGACCATCTCGGCCAGCGAATAGGCCAGCTCGCGCTCGGCCATCACCGTGCCGTCGGCCCCGTGCTCCAGCAGGTGCTTCACTTCCGCATCGCTGTGCGCGCGCGCCAGCAGGGTCAGGCCCGGGTTGAGCGCGCGCAGCTTGGCCAGGGTTTCGCCGGCCTCCAGCGGCTGCGGGATCGCCAGCACCGCAATCTTCGCGCGCTCGGGGTGGGCCTCGGCCAGTACCTTGTCCGAGGCGGCGCTGCCGCGGATGCCGGGCAGGCCGGCCGCGTGCGCCTCGGCCACGTGTTCCTTGTTGTCGTCGATCACCAGCACTGGCACGCCGCGGTCGCGCAGCACCTGCGCCAGCGCGCTGCCGACGCGGCCGTAGCCGATCACGATGGCATGGTCGTGCAGGTCCAGCGACGGGCCTGGCGGCAGATCCGTTTCCACCGCCGTCGGGGTGGTTTCCTGATGCTTGAGCAGCCAGCGATCAAGCAGACCGAACACCACCGGGTTGAGCATGATCGAGATCAGCGCGCCGGCCAGCACCAGCGCTTGCCCGGTGGGCGGCAGAATCTTCAACGTCACGCCGAGGCCGGCGATGATGAAGGCGAACTCACCGATCTGCGCCAGGCTGGCCGAGATGGTCAGCGCCGTGCCTGTGGGGTGGCCGAAGGCGCGCACGATCACGAACGCGGCGGCGGACTTGCCGAACATGATGATCGCCGCGGTGGCCAGCACCTGCCAGGGATGCTCGATCAGGATGGCCGGGTTGAACAGCATGCCCACCGAGACGAAGAACAGCACCGCGAACGCATCGCGCAGCGGCAGCGAATCATTGGCGGCCTTGTGGCTCAACTCCGATTCGTTGAGCAGCATGCCGGCGAAGAACGCGCCCAGCGCGAAGGACACGCCGAAGAGCATCGCCGAGCCGAACGCCACGCCCAGCGCGATGGCCAGCACCGCCAGGGTGAACAGCTCGCGCGAGCCGGTGCTGGCGATGCGCTCCAGGATCCACGGAATGACCCGGCGGCCCACCACCAGCATCACTGCCACGAACAGCCCCAGCTGCACGAACGTCCAGCCGATGCTGGCCAGCACGCTGCCAAGGGTGTGGGTTTCATTGGCCGAGTCCGGCCCGAATACACCGGCCAGGACCGGCATCATCACCAGCGCCAGGACGCAGGCCAGGTCCTCGACGATCAGCCAGCCCACCGCGATCTTGCCGCGCTGGGTTTCCAGCAGGCGGCGCTCTTCCATCGCGCGCAGCAGCACCACGGTACTGGCGGTGGCCAGCGCGAAGCCGAATACCACGCCGTGGATGACCGGCCAGCCCATCAGCGCCGCCAGGCCCCAGCCGAGCAGGGTGGCCACCAGGATCTGTCCGATCGCGCCGGGAATGGCGATCGCCTTCACCGCCATCAGGTCTTTCAGCGAGAAATGCAGGCCCACCCCGAACATCAGCAGCATCACGCCGATTTCGGCCAGCTGGTTGGCCAGGGCCTGGTCGGCGACGAAGCCGGGGGTGAACGGTCCTACGCAGATGCCCGCAACCAGATAACCGACCAGGGGAGACAAACGCAGCTTGTTGGCCAGCGCGCCGAGAATGAAGGCGAGCCCAAGGCCAACGGCAACGATGTTGATCAGGTCGGTGTCATGGTGCATCGGGGCTCGCAAAAATAGGGGATGTCCCGATTTTCACCGATGCGGCCGATCCGGGCAAACATCGCGTGCCACAGTGCTGGTATGTCCCCGTGGTCAGGTGATGTGCTGTCCGGGACAGGCGCGCATGACAGGCATGAATGCGCGGAATCGCGCTGGTGTGAGGCGAAAACGCACATGCCCCGGCGGACCGGGGCATGGGGTATGTGGAAAGGTGTTTGACAGTGCCCCCTGAGTCAGGGGGCGGCCGCGAAGCGGCGGGGGTATGGGGGCAGGTGAGCGGGGCCCGCGGTTTGCGCAGCAAACCGTGGGGCGACAGCGCGAATGCGTTGTCGCGTCCACGGCCAGCGGCCGGCACTACCCCTCCGTTACCACTTGTAGCTGATGCGACCGTATACGTAGGCGCCGTTGAAGCCGTAAGGCGAGTAGTTGCTGTACGGCAGCATGCCCCAGGTGGAGTTCTGCAGGTCCACGGTGCGGTCGGGGTATTCGTCCAGCAGGTTGTCCGCGCCCAGGGTGAGGGCCCAGTTCTCGCTGGGCTTGTAGCTTACCGACGCATCCAGCACCCACGAGCCGTCGTAGGTCTGGTCGCGCAGCGCGGTGGCCGAGTTGCGCACGGTGAAGCTGCCGTAGCGCGTGGCGGCCAGGTTCAGGTCCCAATGGTCGCTGCGCCAGGTGCCGCTGAGGATGGTCTTGTTGCGCGGGTAGCTGTCTTCGATGCGGCCGATTTCGTCGCGGCCGATCAGCGACTGGGTTATGCCGAGCGTGCCGAACACCGGCGGCGAGGCGATGAACTTCTTCACCTCGGTGTCGTTGTAGCTGTAGGCCGCGGTCAGTTCCAGCGTGCTGGCGCTGAACGGGATGGAGTAGCTGGACACCGCATCGATGCCGCGGGTACGCGTATCCACGCCGTTGGTGAAGTAGGAGAACGCGGTGACCCCGGGCAGCCCCAACCCGGCCAGCAGCGAATTGGCGGCGGCATTGGTGGTGATGTTGGTGGACAACACGATGCGGTCGTCGATGTCGATCTGGTACGCATCCACCGTCAGGTACAGGCGATCGATCGGCTGCAGCACCAGGCCCAGGCTGTAGGAGGTGGAGCTTTCGGCCTTCAGCGGGCTGGCGCCCAGCGCCTGTGCCGCGGCACTGGTGGTGGGGAAGGTGCCGCGCTCGACGAAGGCACCGTTGATGATCGTGCTGGTGACCGCCTGGTAGCTCTGCTGGGCCAGGGACGGGGCGCGGAAGCCGGACGAGGCGGTGGCGCGCAGCGCGACCTTGTCGGTGAACGCATAGCGTGCCGACAGCTTGCCGGAGAACTTGTCGCCGAAGTCCGAGTAATCCTCGTAGCGCCCGGTCACGCCCGCCGAGAACTTGTCGGTGAGGTCGGCTTCCAGCCCGGCATACACCGCGTAGTTGTGGCGGTCGGCGTCCACCGCGTTGAGCGGGGTGAAGCCGCCAAAGCCCTGCGCGCCGCTGCCGGAATAGGAATTGGCTTCACCGGCCGACTGCTCCCAGTTCTCGCGGCGGTACTCACCGCCGAAGGACAGCGTGACCGGGTAGGCCAGGCCCCAGTCCAGCGACTTGGTCAGGTCGGCGTTGAAAATGTCCTGGGTGTACTTCAGCGCACCGTCGTAGAACGAACGCGGGCTGGTCAGGCCGAGGCTGTAGTTGATGCTGTTGCGGGTGTGGAAATCGATGGTGTTTTCGCCGTGGTTGGCGCTCACATCCCAGGTCCAGCCGCTGTCGGTGTTGCCCTTGACCCCGGCCACCAGCGAGCGGTCCTTGGAGTACTGGTTGATCTGCGGCACGAAGCCGTCGGGGTAGGTCTGGGCCAGCAACGGGCCCTGGCCGCTGTTGGTGCGCGAGCGATAGAACGCGAACGAGGTGATGTCGCGGTTGCTGGCCATCGCCGTGGCGTAGGCCGACACGTGGTCGCTGAACTGGAAGCTGGCGTTGACCGAGGCGGCGGTGGCGTCCACCCGCGGGTCGCCGACGACGAAGGTGGTCTGGCCGATGTTGGGGAAATTGCCGGTGTTCGGCGTGGTGCCCTGGTACGGGCCGGCACGGTTGCTCTCGTCCTGCTGCAGGATCTGCCCGGCCACGTGCACGCTGCCGCGGCCATCGGCGAAGCCGATACCGGCATCGCCGGAGAGCTGGTACTTGTTGCCGTCGCCGGCCGAGTACTGGCCCGCGTCCACGGCCAGGCTGCCGCCGGAGGACGCGCCCTTCAGCACGATATTGACCACGCCGGCAATCGCGTCCGAGCCGTACTGGGCCGACGCGCCATCACGCAGCACTTCCACCCGCTCGATCGCCGAGATCGGGATCGCGTTGATGTCCACCGCCGACGAGCCGCGGCCGATGCTGCCGTTGACGTTGATCTGCGCCGAGGTATGCCGGCGCTTGCCGTTCACCAGCACCAGCACCTGGTCCGGCGACAGCCCGCGCAGCTGCGCCGGGCGGATGCCGCTGGTGCCGTCGGTGAGGGCCGGGCGCGGGAAGTTCAGCGAGGGCAGGGCGCGCGACAGCGCGGTGGCCAGCTCGGTGGTGCCGGTGGATTGCAGCGCTTCGGGGGTGATGATGTCGATCGGCGACTGCGATTCGGCCACGGTGCGGTCGGCGACCCGGGTGCCGGTGACGATGATGGTGTCCAGCGTGTTGGCGGCGGTGCGCGCAGGGGCGTCCTGGGCGCTGGCGGCGAAGCTGGAGGCACCGAGCACGACAGCTACGGCGGCGGCGAGCGTACTGGTCTTGCGGTTCATCTGGGCGTGGCTCCGGTAGGGACGATGCGGCACCGGAACGACATCTCGACGGCATGAAGCGGGTCGGCGAAGGCGGGTGTTGCGGTGCGCAATAAAGGAATTAACGGGATATTCATCGCTTGTCAAATAACCGCCATGTCGACAAAAAACGTTGCAGAAGCAACCATTTACGTGAACTGGCGGGCCCGACATCAGGGTCCCGGGGAAGCGCATGCAGGGTCGTGGGAGAGAGGAACGAGGCCTGCTGCGCATCCCGGGGCGCGTCAAGTATTCGTTAACGTTAGAATTACGTCGCAGGAAGGGTGCTCACCAGCACATTCCATTCCGTTATATGGACCCCCAAGATGATTTCCCTTCGTAACTTCGCCTTGCGCCGTGGCGAGCGGCTGCTGTTGTCCAATGTCGACCTGACCCTGCACGCGGGGTACCGCGTTGGCGTGGTCGGCCGCAACGGTGCCGGCAAGTCCAGCCTGTTTGCCGCCGTCAAGGGCGAGCTGGAGGCGGACAAGGGCGATGTCGACCTGCCCGGCAAGGTCCGCATTGCCAGCGTGGCCCAGGAAACCCCCTCGCTGCCCGACCCGGCGCTGCAGTTCGTGCTGGAGGGCGACACCGAGGTGGCCGCGGTCATGCGCGAAGAGGCCGAGGCCGCCGCGCGGGAAGACTGGGAGGCGGTGGCCACCGCGCACCAGAAGATGGCCGAGATCGGCGCGTACGACGCCGAGGCCCGTGCCGGCAAGCTGCTGCATGGCCTGGGCTTCCCGGCCGAGACCCACTCGCGGGCGGTGTCCTCGTTCTCCGGCGGCTGGCGCGTGCGCCTGAACCTGGCCCGCGCGCTGATGATGCCCAGCGACCTGCTGCTGCTCGACGAACCGACCAACCATCTGGATCTGGACGCGGTGTTCTGGCTGGAACAGTGGCTGCTGAAGTACCCGGGCACGCTGCTGCTGATCTCGCATGACCGCGAGTTCCTGGACAACGTGGCCACCCACACCCTGCACCTGCATGGCGGTGGCGCCAAGCTGTACCCGGGCGGCTACACCGATTTCGAGCGCCAGC
>Ga0182008_10000282_pt1 | contig 39753 bp, 37 predicted proteins | sample Sormic07211129_1_FD_120482 | JGI IMG/M metagenome (GOLD analysis project Ga0182008, IMG submission 120482) | Rhizosphere microbial communities from Sorghum bicolor, Mead, Nebraska, USA - 072115-129_1 metaG | ecosystem: Host-associated > Plants > Roots > Rhizosphere | place: USA: Nebraska...
CGGCGCCTTCGGCTTCATGTTCGCCATCGAGAAGACCAAGAACTCGGCCGCCGGCGTGCCGGTGCTGCTGGCCTTCACCTTCTTCATGGGCCTGATGCTCTCGCGGCTGATCGCGATGGTGCTGGGCTTCAAGAACGGCTCCGAACTCATCATGACGGCCTTCGGCGGCACCGCCGGCGTGTTCTTCGTGATGGCCTCGCTGGCCACGGTCATCAAGCGCGACCTGTCGGGCATGGGCAAGTGGCTGTTCGTCGGCGCGATGGTGCTGATGATCGGCGCGGTCATCAACGTGTTCGTCGGCTCGAGCGCCGGCATGCTGGCGATCTCGGTCGCCGCCATCGGCATCTTCTCGGCCTTCATGCTGTACGACCTGAAGCAGATCATGGACGGCGGCGAGACCAACTACATCAGCGCCACGCTCGCGCTGTACCTCGACCTGTTCAACGTGTTCCAGAGCCTGCTGGCCCTGCTGGGCATCTTCGGCGGCGAGCGCGACTGAACGCGCTCCGGCACCTCATGAAAAAAGGCCCCGCGGGGCCTTTTTTCATGCGCGTTCGAACACCGCGATCGACTCGACGTGCGCCGTGTGCGGGAACATGTTCACCATGCCGGCGGCGGTGCAGCGGTAGCCCGCCTGGTGGACCAGCAGGCCGGCGTCGCGCGCCAGGGTCGACGGGTTGCAGCTCACGTAGACGATGCGTCGCGGCGGCGTCCAGCCGTCGCTGCGCTCGCCCTGCTGGTGCAGGTCGGCCAGCGCCTTGGCCAGCGCGAACGCGCCTTCGCGCGGCGGGTCGACCAGCCACTTGTCGGCCGCGCCGTCGGCCACCAGCATCTCGGGCGTCATCTCGAACAGGTCGCGGGCCACGAAGCGCGTGGCGGCCAGCGCGCCGCGCGCCGGCAGCGCCGGGCGGTTGCGCTGGAAGTTGTCGGTGGCGCGGGCCACCAGCGTGTCGCTGCCCTCGATGCCCAGCACCTCGCGCGCCCGCGTCGCCAGCGGCAGGGTGAAGTTGCCCAGGCCGCAGAACCAGTCGATCACGCGCTCGTCGGGCTGCACGTCGAGCAGGCGCAGCGCACGGCCCACCAGCACGCGGTTGATGTTGGGATTGACCTGGGTGAAGTCGGTCGGCTTGAAGGGCATGGTGACGCCGAACTCCGGCAGCCCGTAGGACAGCAGCGGGCCGCCCTCGTCGAGCAGCTTCACCGTGTCCGGGCCCTTGGGCTGCAGCCACCATTGCACGCCCTCGTTCTGCGCCGCGAAGTCGCGCAGGCGCTGCAGGTCGGCCGCCGACAGCGGCTGCAGGTGCCGCAGCACCAGCGCGATCACGCCCAGCTTGGTGCTGTCGGGCGCATCGCCACAGGCCAGCTCGATCTGCGGGCAGGTGTCGCGCGCGTCGAGCGAGCCGATCAGCGCGCGCAGCGGCATCAGCATCTCGCTGACCTGCGCCGGCAGCACAGGGCAGACCTCCATGTCGGCCAGGTAGCGGCTCTTGCGTTCGTGGAAGCCGATCAGCACCGTGCCCTTCTTGACCACGTAGCGCACCGACAGCCGGGCCCGGTAGCGGTAGTGCCAGGTCGGGCCCGCGAGCGGCCGCAGCATGGTCTCGGGGCGCACCTTGCCGAGGTGCCAGAGGTTGTCCTCCAGCGCCCGCTGCTTGACCGCCACCTGGGCCGCCGCATCGAGGTGCTGCATCTTGCAGCCGCCACAGGCACCGGTGTGCAGGCCGAAGTGCGGGCAGCCCGGGCGTACGCGCTGCGAGGACTCGCGCCGGATGGCGGTCACCGTGCCCTGGGCCCAGTTGTTCTTCTTGCGGTGCTGGTTGAACTTCACTTCCTCGAACGGCAGCGCGCCTTCGATGAAGACCACCATGCCGTCGGCCTTGTGGGCCACGCCCTGCGCGTCGAGGTCGAGCGACTCGACCTTGAGCCATTCATCTTCGTAGGGTGCGGGCACTGCGTCCGCCTTGTCTGCTGTCGTCGAATCCGTCATGGGGGAAATTTTCTCAGGCCGCGGATTGCGGCGTCACATAACGATGCGGCGCGCGGCCCTGGGGGCCGCGCGCCGCACGGGAGGAGGAAAGGAAGAGGCTTAGCGCGAAGGCAGGTAGCGCGCGGGGTCGACCGGCTTGCCCTGGCGGCGGATCTCGAAATGCAGCTTCACGCGGTCGGCGTCGCTGTTGCCCATCTCGGCGATCTTCTGACCCTTCTGCACCGACTGGTCTTCCTTCACCAGCAGCGCCTGGTTGTGCGCATAGGCCGTGAGGTAGGTGTTGTTGTGCTTCAGGATGATCAGGTTGCCGTAGCCGCGCAGGCCGGCGCCGGCGTACACCACGCGGCCGTCCGCCGCGGCCAGCACCGCATCGCCGGCCTTGCCGCTGATGTCCAGGCCCTTGTTCTTGGCTTCGTCGAAGCCCGCGATCAGCGAGCCTTGCGCGGGCCAGATCCAGCCCAGGTCCTCGTCACCCGACGCGGCCGCAGGCGGCGTCGCGGGCTTGGCCGGCGCGCTGGCGGCAGCGGCGGGCGCCGACGCGACGATCGCAGGCTGCGGCGTCACCGGGCGCGTGACCACGCCGTTGGGCTCGACGGTGGCTGCCGGTGCGGCGGTCGTCGCGGTCGGCGGCACCACGCGCAGCACCTGGCCCACCTCGATCAGGTCGGGGTTGTCCAGCGCGTTCCAGCGTGCGATGTTCTGCCAGGTCTGGCCGGTCTCGTTGGCGATGCGGCGAATGGTGTCGCCCGGCCGTACCGAGTAGTAGCCTGGCTTGCCGTAGTTCTCGATGCCCTGCAGGGGCTTGCCCGAGGCGTCCGTGGTGATGGGGGGGAGCCCCGTGCCCGGTGCGCTCGCTGTGCTGCGGGACATGGTGCCGCGGTCTTCGACCGGCACGGGACCACTGGGTGTGGAACAGCCCGCAATCACGAGCGTCGCCACCAGCGTCAAGCCGGTCCACCAGCTCCGATTGCCAAAACCCTGCATGTGTTCTTCCTTCAAGCAATCCCCGATTTTAGGGGGACAAAATGGACGGCCTCGAGAATGCCCCGCTGCAGTCCCTTGGCCGTCTTGTCGATCACGACCAGCGCCTGTCCGCCGCTGGCCGAATGCGTGGGCGCCACGATGCGGCCGCCCACGGCCAGTTGTTCGATCCAGGCCTCGGGCACGGCCTCGCCGCCGGCCGCGGCGATGATGCCCGCGTAGGGCCCGCCCTTGGCGTAGCCGATCATGCCGTCGCCCAGGATCAGGTGCAGCGTGGCCAGGCGGAAATGACGGATGTTGGTGCGGGCCCGCTCGTGCAGGCCGCGCAGACGTTCGATGCTGTACACCTCGCTGGCCACATGGCTCAGCACGGTCGCCTGGTAGCCGCAGCCGGTGCCGATCTCCAGCACCCGGCCCAGCTTGTCGTGGGGCTTGCCGGCCAGCGCGGGCGCGCCCAGCAGCAGCTCGATCATGCGGGCCACCACGTTGGGCTTGGAGATGGTCTGGCCCAGGCCGATCGGCAGGCTGGTGTCTTCGTAGGCCTGGTTGACCAGCGCGCTGTCGACGAAGCGGTGCCGCTCGACCGCGCCCATCGCGCGCAGCACGCGCGCATCGGACACGCCCTGCGCGGCCAGCCGTTGCACCATGCGCGCGCGCACCGCATCGGACGCCATCGAGGGCGTGGCCGACACCGACGGCGCCATCGGCACCGAGGGCTGGCGGCCGCGCGGCGCCCCTGGCGCGGCAGGCGTCAGGCGCACGGGAAAGCCGGGCCTTGCGGGCGGTGGGCTGGCCATCAGCAGGGTCCTGCGCCGCGCGCAGGCACCGTCAGGCCGGGCGATCGGAGGAAGGACTTCACCGCAGCAACCGCGCCACCGTCTCGCCCCATTGCCCGAGGTTGGCGTGGTCGGTCAGGTCGATCTGCAGGGGCGTGAGCGCCACATGGCCGGCGGCCGTGGCATGGAAGTCGGTGCCCTCGCCGCTGTCCTTGGCGCCGCCGGCGCCGGCGATCCAGTACATGGTCTCGCCGCGCGGGCTCTCCTGCGTGACGACCTTCTCGGAGGCATGGCGCCGGCCCAGGCGGCACACCTTGATGGGCTTGAGTTCCTCGAACGGCAGGTTGGGCACGTTGACGTTGAGCAGCCAGGCCGGCCCTTCGAGCATGCGTTCGCGTTCGATGCGCTCGACCAGGCGGCGGGCCACGCGCGCGGCCGCATCGACATGGGCCCAGCCCTTCTGGGTCTGCGAGAAGGCGATGGCCGGAATGCCGAACAGATAGGCCTCCATGGCCGCGCCCACGGTGCCCGAATAGATGGTGTCGTCGCCCATGTTGGCGCCGTTGTTGATGCCGGAGACCACCAGGTCGGGCCGGTAGTCGAGCACGCCCTTGAGCGCGATGTGCACGCAATCGGCGGGCGTGCCGGTCACGTAGCGGAAGCCGTTGTGGGCCTGGTGCACGTAGAGCGGCGCCTGCAGCGTCAGCGCGTTCGACTTGGCGCTGTTGTTGTGCTCGGGCGCGATGACCTCGACGTCGGCCACATCCTTGAGTGCATCGTGCAAAGCGACGAGGCCTGGAGCCTGGAAGCCGTCGTCGTTGGAAATGAGTATCTTCATGGCGTCTGGGAGTGGGCGCGATTGTAGGCGGCGGGCCGTCACGGCAGGGACAAGAGCGCCGGGGCGCGCAACCTATCATCGCCCCGAATCACCGTCCGAACGACCCTCGAAGGAGACATCTTCATGCATGCTTGGCTTTGCGAAAACCCCACCGGCGTCGACGCCCTCACCTGGACCGAGCAGCCCACTCCCGCACCCGGCCCGGGCCAGGTGCTGCTCGAGATCAAGGCCGCCAGCCTCAACTTCCCCGACCTGCTGATCGTCCAGAACAAGTACCAGATCAAGCCGCCGCTGCCCTTCGTGCCGGGCTCGGAATACGCGGGCGTGGTGCGCGCCGTGGGCGAAGGCGTCAAGCACCTGAAGATCGGCCAGAACGTCGCCTGCCTCTCGGGCACCGGCGGCTTCGCCACCCACACGCTCGCCACCGCCGCGCTGTGCATGCCGCTGCCCGACGGTTTCAGCCATGTCGACGCGGCCGCTTTCATCATGACCTACGGCACCTCGTGGCATGCGCTCATGGACCGCGCCCAGCTCAAGGCCGGCGAGACCGTGCTGGTGCTCGGCGCGGCCGGCGGCGTAGGCACCGCCGCTATCCAGATTGCCAAGGCGGCCGGCGCGCGCGTCATTGCCGCGGCTTCCACCGACGAAAAATGCGCGCTTTGCGAATCGATCGGCGCCGATATCAGCATCAACTACAGCAAGCATGCATTGCCCGGCGGTTTCCGCGATGCCATCAAGGCCGCCACCGACGGCAAAGGCCCGGATGTCATCTATGACCCGGTGGGCGGCGATTTCGCCGAACCGGCGTTCCGCTCGATCGCCTGGCGCGGCCGCTATCTGGTGGTGGGATTCGCCGCCGGTGGCATTCCGGCGCTGCCCCTGAATTTGACGCTGCTCAAGGGCGCTTCGCTGGTCGGCGTGTTCTGGGGCGATTTCGCCAAGCGCGAACCGCAGGCCAACGCCCAAATGATGGGCGAATTGGCGCAATGGTATGCCCAGGGAAAGATCAAGCCCGTGATCGACCAGACCATGCCCATGGCCGAATTGAAGGCCGCCTACGCCTACATGGGCTCGCGCGGGGTCAAAGGCAAACTGGTCATGGTGAACTGAGGCGCTGCCGCCAATAAAAAAGGCCCGCAGATGCGGGCCTTTTCATTGGGAGAACAGAAGGCCGGGGCGCTTCGCCTCACCATCGGCTCACTTGATTTCGTAGTCGGACAGCGACTTGCCGGCGGCCAGCGCCTCGGTCACCCAGCGCGGCTTGCGGCCACGGCCACCCGACCAGGTTTCGCCCGTCGGGCCGCGGTACTTGGCAGCCGCCTTGACGGGCGCTGCCACCACGCTGCGCTTGCCTGCGGCGCGCGGCGCCAGCTTCAGATCGCTGGCGGTCAGGCCGTATTCAGCAATCTTCTGGCGCAGTTCCTCGATCACACCGGCGCGCTCGTGATTGCGCAGCTCTTCCGCCTGCGCCCGCAATTGAGCGATGTGCTCTTCGTTCTTTTTGATCTGTGAATTGATGTCGGCAAGGGTGGAGGCCATCGGAGTTCTCATTCGGATTGAAAGGAAAAATTTTAATTCAGAATCCTATAGACGCAAGCGACGGTAACAAAAAATAGGTTCCGTCTTACAAGTTGGTTTGGCAACGCAATTTTGAACCTTCCGACTGACACCGACTCTGTAATCCTGCCCCTTTATCGGTTGCCGCCGTGGCCGCTGTTCGGCGCGTGCACCGTATAGGCGCGGACGCCCCGGGTTCTTCGCGCTGCACCATCCAATTGAAACGGTGATGACCACTGGTAAAGCGAATTACAAAGAGAAAAAACAGCGTGCAGGCACCCCCGGCATCTGCGTAGAATTCAACTGTGTTGGGGGGGGTAGCTCAGCTGGGAGAGCGCCGCGTTCGCAATGCGGAGGTCGGGAGTTCGATCCTCCTCCTCTCCACCAACCACCCATGAAAAAGCCCCGGCTTCGACCCCGGGGCTTTTTTTCGGGCGCGCGATTTCGGTCGCGCGGGACCGAAGTGCTCAGGCGCCCAGCGCCAGATGCTGCCCATGCAGGGCCTGCGCGGCCGGCGAGGCCAGGAAGGCGATGGTCTGGGCCGCCACCGCCGTCGACACCCATTCCGACGGGTTCGCATCCGGCATCGCCTGCCGGTTGGCCGGCGTGTCGAGCACGCTCGGCGCGATGCTGTTGACGCGCACGCCATGCGGCGCGAGCTCGGCCGCCATCGCCTCCACCAGCCGTTGCAGTGCGCTCTTGGAAGCGATGTAGGCCGACATCGCCGCCAGGCCGCGGCCCGCGACCTTCGCGCTCACCGCGATCACGCTGCCCTGGCCCCGCGCGATCATCAAGGGCGCGAAGGCCTGCGCGACGGCCACGAAGGACCAGGCGTTGACGTCCATCATCCGGTCCCAGCTCGCGCGGTCGAGCGCATCCACCGTCGGCCCCATCTCGAAGCCGCCCGCGGTGTGCACCACCGTGTCGACATGCTGGAACACCTGCGCGATGCGCGCGGCCGCGGCCTTCATGCTGGCGTCGGAACTCACGTCGGCCGCGACCAGCAGGTGCTGCGAGTTGTTGAGCCCCGGAAAGGCATCGACCAGCTGCTGCTCGTTGCGGCCGATGAGCGCGATGCGCGCGCCCTCGTCGAGGAATCGCTGCACCGTGGCGCGCCCCAGCGCGCCGGCCGCACCCGTGACGACGACGTGCGCCGGGGGTGTGGTTGAGGGGGAAACAGGAGAGGTCATGAAGTTTTTTCCAAAGAAGTTGAGCGGATGGTACGACAGCGCTTTTTCTGTGGCTATAATCGCAGTCTTGCCTGATAGCAGCAATGCTTCTCAGGGGCTCTTAGCTCAGTTGGTAGAGCAGCGGACTCTTAATCCGTAGGTCGAGTGTTCGAGTCACTCAGGGCCCACCATTAATTACCAAGAAAATCAAAGACTTAGCGAGCAATCGCTGAGTCTTTTTTTTCGCCTGCGCTCCGCTGAGCGCCCGTGTCCGAACCGTGTCCGAAATTTTCTCGTGCCGGTCACCGTCCCGCGCGGGGGGCCACGCTCGCGCCCCTTGCCCGGGGCAATGCGGTCTCACTGGCGCTTCGAACAGGATAGCGCGAGATGACCGCCCGCGCGCAAGGCGCGCTCTGCGCGGCCGATGGAGGCGATGGCGCACCACTCGGTCTCAGCGCGCAGTGGCCGCGGCCTGAGCCGCACTTCTGAGCCGCACTTCTGAGCCGCACGCCTGGGCCCTGCGGCGGCGGCTCAGTCCCTCCCTTTCTCCTGCCCTGCGCCCGACGGCATCTGCCGGGCCAGGAGGTACGCGAAGGCGTCGCCCGCATGCCGCGCAGCCGTGAAGATGGCCGTGCGGTCCTTGCGCAGCACGTGCAGCCACGCCTGAAGACAGGCCGCATGACCTTCGACGCTCGCCCCGAGGAGCCCGATGTGACCGAGCACGAAGGCGCTGCCGAGTTCGGCCACGAGCTCCTCGAACGCATACGCCGCCTCCCCGAAGCGTCCGCCGAATGACCGTGCGAGCCGCTGCGGATGGCCGGTCCAGTGCACCAGCTCGCGCATGGCCGTGGCGCAATAGGCTTCGTGACTCGCGAACCGCTCCACGTCAGGCATGAGGATCCTGTCGGCGCGTGGGGCGTATGCCGCGCGCGCGAAGCCGTGGCGGATGTCGGGCTGGCATCCGCCGATCAGGCGCATCGCCCCCTCCACGGGTGAGCATTTTTTCCCCGGGCTCTGCGCTGGCTGCGCGCCGTGCGCCCTGGCCTGCGGCAAGCCTGCGATCTGCGCCACGTTGAACAGCCAGAACGGCTTGCACAGCACGACACCGGGCGGGCGCCGCGTGCGGTCGGCCACGCCGTCGATGTCCTCGGGCGCTTCTGCGCGCCACGCCTTGCGCTCGAAGTGCGCGCACATGACGGCCCTCTCGCCGCGACGCACCTGCGCGCCAAGCGCCCACGCCTGCCTGTGCGTGAGCCAGACGTTCGATGGATAGGCATGTTCGATGGCCGCATCCCAGAGCAGCAGCACATTTGCCCCATGGTAGTGAAGCCCGGTCGATGCGTTGCGCGGCACGCCGCGCGAAGCCGCCCGCGTCCAGCGCGCGCGAAAGACGTTGTCGCCCTGGGCCAGCATGGTGACGATGCGGTCCGTCACGTCCTGGCGCACGTCTGTGCGTTGATCGCACCATTGCCCGGCTGCCGGGGCCCGCCCAGCCACTGCCTTGGGAGAGTCCTCGGGGGGTGCGGGGGGAACGCCCGCGGATGTGCGGATGTCCGCGCACGATGTGCGCGAGGCCCCGGGGCTGGAAACGGGTGGAGTTGTGCGCATGGCCGGGCCTTTCTGCGGGGTATGCCGCGGTGGTTGAACATCTGCCTTCGGAGCCGCCTCGGCGCATGAGGAGCGAGCGCAAGGGCCGATGTCCGGCAAGCGACCGGAAGCCGCAGCCGAGCGCAGCGAGGACCGGGTGAGGACGGTGGCGAAGCCCGAAGTGCTGGACAGCGAACCGGGCGAGCTATGCGTCGATGAAGAGGTGGTCCGCAGGCAGTCCAGCGCGGCATGCCCCGCCTTGGCCCTGTGGGCCAACCGGATTCATGGGTACGGCACTCGGATGTGGGACTCGGATGTGGCACGCGGACGCGGCATTCGCCCGTGGACTGCGGCGCAGCGCCCCTGCCCAAAGGACGCGGGAGTGCGCGACATCAGGCCGGGGCGCGTCGAGCGCCATGGGTCGCACGGCGTCGAAGCCTCGGCCTGCAGGATGCCGGAAAGCGCATTGGCAATGCCGCCATGGCTGCGACCGCGCGCAGGCTTTGCGGCGCTCCCAGCAGGTCGAAGAGCTTCCCGAGTGACCGGCAGAAGGCCACTGAGCGGACAGTCCCCTCATGCATCCATCCCTCCAGGGTATTTGAGGGCAAGCCCAGGACCTCGCGATATCCCAGAGATGAAAAGACTCAATGACCTAAGAAAAATTGACTTGAAAACCTAGATATCGCAATACTGAATAACCTAAAAACAGCCGTCCGAGTCCGCCATGGCTACACCGTCTGAAAACGTCGCCGCATCGCTTGACGTCCTGACACGCTGCAGGATCAGGACGTTGTTGCGAGCCGCACGAGCCTGATGCGCCGTACGCACCGGCAGCGGTCTCTCAGCTGACGCCACCGGATGGCGATGAACTGCAAAACGCTAACTTTCCCACCGATGGGGCAAGGCAGGAACTGGTAAAGGACTGCACCGCCTTCGCGAACGCGGGTGGTGGGACGATCCTGTATGGGATGGCCGAAGAAGACGCCGAGGGCGCACCTGCGGCAGCGTCACTCTCCCCCGTTACCGCCCCAGGTGTTGGCGGCGACTCGCTCACCGATGTCTTCGGAAGCAACACAAGCCCGCCCCACTGGGCGGGTTTGAGATCACGGAGATCGCCGTGCCTGGCGGTCGGATCGTCGCTGTTGAGATCGAAGCTTCATCGACGGCACATCAAAGTCTCCTCGATCGCCGGAACTACAACGTGCAGGTCCAGCACTGAGCCGATGCTCGACTTTCGGATCCGCGATGTCATGCGTCGTCGAGGTCGCACCCTGTTGAGTTCGGCGCCGGGTCGATAGCCGCAGGATTGTGCGCGCTCACGGTCTGGGGAGACTAGCGCGCAGGCCTCGAAGCGGCTTGGCCTGTCAGGGCGAGGTTCAGACTTCGCGAGGCCGTGCTGTTTCCAGTCGGAACAGCATCACCCCCGTTTCCCCACTCAAGGTGCTCTTGACTGGAACGGGCACTCCTTGGACCGAGCAGATGCTCAACCCGGGTCCGACATCAAGCTTGGCGGCGCCTTTTTGCATCACACGCAACACAGCAGCGGATGCCGTCTTGCATGGCGGCAGCGATACGTTGCCGGTCGCCCCACTGTTTGCATACGGCGCACGCGTTGCACATGCGATGAAGTTCTCGGAGGATTCGTGCACCCACCGTCCCCACCAAGGCCTCTTCCATGAAGTTCTACTTCCACGCTGCCACGCGACGCCGCCAGTGCACCGTCCTGCTTATTTTCTCCAGCCTCAGCCTGTGGGCAGGAGCCGCCTGCGCACAGCCCACGTATCGGATCGCGACGGAGGGGACCTATCCGCCGTGGAGCTTCAAGGATTCGCAGGGCACGCTGCAGGGCTGGGACGTCGACATCGCCAAGGCGTTGTGCGAACGGATGCGGGCCCGGTGCGAGATCGTCGCGCAAGACTGGGACGGGATCATTCCGGGCCTCATGGCGCGCAAGTACGATCTGATCGTGGCGAGCATGGCGATCACCCCGCAGCGTCTGCAGCGCGTGGATTTCTCGGACAAATACAAGGAGACGGTCTCGCGCTTCATCGCCAGGAAGGGCACGCCTGCGGACGTGAGCCCGGACGCGCTTGCCGGAAAGGCAATCGGGGTGCAGCGCGGTTCGATCCAGGCGGGCTATCTCACGCAGAACTACAAGAACGCCAACATCAAGTTCTATGACACGCCGCAAGCGGCCGAACTTGATCTCGTCGCCGACCGGGTCCAGTACATCTTTGGCAATGTGGTCACGTATCACGTCGGCTTCATGACAACCCCGCAGGCGAGCGACTTTGCATTCACCGGCCCGGACATGAAGGGCGGCCTCCTGGGCGAAGGCAATGGCATCGCCATGCGCAAGGGTGACGCCGAGATGCGCGCCAGGGTGAATGCCGCCCTGGCCGCCATTCGCGCCGACGGCACGTACGATCGCATCACGGCGAAGTACTTTCCGTTCAAGCTGATGTGACGGCATGGCAGAAGCAGACCTTCTCCACGGTTTCGGCGGGCAGCTGATGCGGGGCGCAGCGACCACGGTCCAGTTGGCACTGGCCTCCCTGGCGGTCGGCACGCTGCTGGGTGCCGGGGGCTGCTGGCTGCAGCTCTCGACCCGCACGGCCTCGCGAACGGTGGGCTATGCCTACGCCGCGGTCATCCGAAGCGTGCCCGACCTCCTGCTTGTCTTCGCCGTCTTCTTCGGCGGTGCCATGACGCTTGCCACCTTGACCGGTCGTCATGTCGAGGTCGATGCGTTTCTCGCCGGCGCCATCGCGCTGGGCCTGTCCTTTGGTGCCTACGCGTCGGAGATCGCGCGGGGAGCACTGCTCAGCGTTCCGGATGCCCAGCGCGAAGCCGCCAGGACGCTGGGCCTGAGTCGGGCGCAGACCATGTGGACGGTCACGCTGCCACAGGCAGCGCGCGCCGCCCTGGCCCCCTTCGGCAACCAGACGATCGTGCTGCTCAAGCAGACGTCCATCGTCTCCATCGTCGGGTGCGACGAGGTCATGCGCAAGGCGGCGGAGGCCTCCGGAGCCACGCGCGAACCCTTCACCATGTACCTTGCAGCCGCCTGCATCTACCTTGCGCTGACGGGCATCATGAGTCTGGGGCTCGAGTGGACTGAGCGCCGGGTCTCGCGCCTCGACACACGGTGAACGGCAATGTTTGACATCAGTTTATGGTGGTCGGCCATGCCAGCGCTGGTCAACGGTGCGTGGCTCACGCTGACGCTCACCACCCTTGCCGTGCTGGCGGGCATCGCACTGGCCCTGCCGGTGGCGATGTGCCGCAACGCGCCGCTCGCGGGGCTGCGCGCAATAGCCAATGCCTACATTCTGTTCTTCCGCGGCACGCCAGCGTTGGTCCAGCTCTTTCTGCTGTATTACGGCTCGGGCCAGTTCGAACTGATACGCCACTCTTTCATGTGGCCCGTGTTGCGCGATCCCTTCTGGTGCGTAGTGATCGCACTCGGACTGAACTCCGCCGCGTACACGGGCAAGACGCTGGCGTCTGCGCTGGCCACAGTTCCCGCCAGCATGCGCGAAGGCGCGTTCGTGCTCGGTCTCAGTCGACTGCAGGCCTTCTGGCAGATCGAGCTTCCCCTGGCCGTGCGATCGGCGTTGCCGGTTCTCGGCAACGAGATCGTCCTGACCTGCAAGGCGACCTCGCTCGCCAGCACCGTGACCCTGATGGAGCTCACGGGGACCGCGCGGCTGCTCGCGGCCGAGTCCTATGCACCGTACGAAGTCTTCCTTGGTGCGGGGCTCGTCTATCTGGCGCTCAACTACACCGTGCTGCACGGCATGCGCCGGCTGGAAATGTTCCTGGGCCGCTCGCGCTGACGCCATTCATCCCCTCACACCCGTCACACCCATCACACCTCGCTCCATGAACTTCATCACCCTCGGCCCCGCAGGCAGCAATCACGAAGTCGTGACGCATCGCTACTTGGATCTTCACGGCATCCGCGAACGCGCGAGCGTCGCCCTGACCCGCGATTTTGAGCAAGGCGCCCAGGCAGTGCTGGACGGCAGTGCCGATTTCCTGGTGCAGTGCGCCGTACACCCGGAAACCGGTCCTACCGTGGCGAGGTTCTTCGATGGCCTGTACGTGATCGATACCTTCATCTCGGCCAGTCAGGACCTCGCGATCATTCAACGCAACGATGTCGAACGTCCGCTGTCACTCGCTGCCATGCGCCCGACGCTTGACTACATCGAACGCGGCCAGTGGGAGCGCATTGAACTGGTGGACACGGTCGCCGAGGTCACCGAGGGACTGGCCCAGGGAACGTACGAAGCCGGGCTCGGCTACGCCTCGATCGTTCAGGCCCATGCCGAACGCCTGCGCGTCGTGCAGTTCATCGGCACTGTCGACGACGCATGGCTGGTCTACGGCCGGACTCGCTTGAGCGAGGGTCGCATCACAGCGTGGCGAGACAGCCCCGCAGGCAGAGTCTTCCGCCGGGAGGCTTGAACATGGCCAAGCATGTACCTTCGACGGTGATCGCCGTGACCGGCATGTCCAAGCATTTCGGCGCACATCGGGTGCTCAACGACATTCATCTGAACGTTGAGGCTGGACAGCGCGTGGTCGTGTGCGGGCCGTCCGGCTCGGGCAAGTCGACCCTCGCGCGTTGCATCAGTGGCTTGGAGGGCTACGGCAGCGGCACTCTCACCGTGAACGGGACCCTCGTTTCACCGCGGATGCGCCATGCGGATCGGGTACAGGTGAACATTGGCATGGTGTTCCAGCAGTTCAACCTCTTTCCGCATCTGAGTGTGCTCGAGAACTGCATGTTGGCCCAACGCTGGGTCAGGCGTCGTCCCGGTGAAGAGGCCAAGCGCATCGCGCTGGAGCATCTCGAGAGGGTGCGGCTGGCTGACAAGGCATCAGCCTATCCGGCCCGGCTGTCAGGCGGGCAGCAGCAACGGGTCGCAATTGCCCGCGCACTCTGCATGAATCCATCGGTGATGCTGTTTGACGAAGCCACTTCCGCGCTGGACCCGGAGATGGTCAAGGAGGTGCTGGACACAATGATTGCGCTGGCGCGCGAAGGCATGACGATGGTCTGCATCACCCACGAGATGGGCTTCGCGAGAGCGGTGGCCGACAAGATCGTGTTCATGGACGGTGGGCAGATCGTGCATGAAGCTTCGCCCGATACGTTCTTCGGTGAAGACGCGGACCCGCGCGTCCGAAAATTTCTCCGCCAGGTTCTCTAGTTTCAGCGCCGGCCGGCGCTGGCGCCAGCATCGCGCGGGTCTCGTTGCTCATTGGTGTTCCAGGGCCTTGCCTGTCGACGGGTGCGAGACGGCCGGGCCTGCCGGCACCACGCTGCGAACTCAAGCCATGAGATGGCCAGACGTGATCCCTCAACCGAATCCTCAAAGGTGTGCATCGCACCGACCATGTCGGCGAGTAACCAACCGAACCAATGCCCGTGCGACGACGAGATCCTCGCAGTCCCTACGCCAGGAAGCGACGGGCAACGCCTCAGTTCCAGGGGACCGGGGGACAGCCGTCAGGCATGCCTAGCAAGAATGGGAGTTGGCCTGGCCTGCGAACGTGCGCACCATAGGAGTACCAAGAGATGCAAAGGACGCCGCCATGCGCACACTGTTGATCGACAACCACGACTCGTTCACCTACAACCTCTTCCAGTATCTGACGGCCTCCAATGCGGAAGCACCCTTGGTGGTCAAGAACGACGAGATGAGCTGGGATGATGTCGAGCGCCTCGATTTCGACAACATCGTGATCTCTCCAGGTCCTGGGCGGCCGCAGCACTCGAGGGATCTCGGTCTCTCGGCGGACGCACTGAGGCGAGCGCGCGTGCCGCTGCTGGGCGTGTGCCTCGGGCACCAGGCCATCGGACACTTTTGCGGGGCAACCGTGGATCTGGCAATGCGGCCCATGCACGGCCGCCTGGATCGCATCTCTCATTCACAGCGAGACCTGTTTCGAGGCATTCCCGATCGTTTCGAAGCGGTCCGGTATCACTCGCTGGCGGTCACCCATCTTCCTCGCGACCTCCTGCCGCTCGCCTGGGCTGGGGATGGCACGTTGATGGCGATGCGCCATGCGGCCAAGCCCTGGTGGGGCGTGCAGTTTCATCCGGAGTCCATCTGCACCGAGTACGGCGCCAGATTGCTGCGCAACTTCAGGGAACTGACGGACGAATGGCGCACCGCGCCGCCTCGGCGCGACCCCATGGGAAGCTTCGTTCCCGCCTTTCGTGTCGGACGCCCGCCGGATCTGCGCAGTCATGCGCGCTGCCTGGATGTATTTCCCGAGCCAGCCGCCGCGTTCACCCTGCTTTTCGCCGAAGCGGACGCCTCGTTCTGGCTGGACAGCAGTCTCAGCGACCGGGGTCGCGCGCGCTTTTCTTTCATGGGGGATGCCAACGGGCCCCATGCCAGCACGCTGAGCTACAAGTCGAGTGCGACCTGCCTCGAGCTCCGTCGCAGCGCCGTTGTCGAGTCTCGCAATCAGAGCATCTTCGACTATCTGCGCGATGAGATCACCGGACGTCGCCCCGAGGGCGACCTTCTCCCGTTCGACTTCACTGGCGGCTTCGTCGGCTATCTGGGCTATGAGCTCAAGCAGGAGCTCGGCGGGCAGGACATGCACGACGCGTCCACGCCGGACGCGATGGGTCTGATGTCAGACAGGTTCATCGCTTTTGACCACGCACAGCAGCAGACCTGGATCGTGTGCCTCGACGGGCACAGCCTGTGCGACGAGAACCATGCATGGCTCGAGGCGACCGAGCGCTCCTTGAGGCAGCTCGAGGCACAACCTCCCCATTCTGCCGATGTGCCCGCTGCGGCTGTCGGCACGCTCGAATGGCGAGTGGATCTGCAGAAGTACCATGCGCTGGTCCGGCGATGCCAGGAAGAGATCCTCCAGGGCGAAACCTACGAGGTGTGCCTGACCAACCAGCTCACCGGCGAGGGCACCCTCGACGTGGTGGCCGTGTACAACCTGCTACGCGCTCGCAACCCGGCACCGTACGCAGCGCTGTTTCGGTGCGCGGGCGTCTCGGTACTTTGCGCCTCCCCCGAACTCTTCCTGCGCATCGGCGAAGATCGCACGGTCGAGGCGCGCCCCATCAAGGGAACCGCACCACGCGGCGCGACCTCTGACGAGGACCAGGTCATTGCAGCCCGACTCCGAACTGACGAGAAATCCCGCGCCGAGAACCTCATGATCGTGGACCTGCTGCGCAACGATCTGAATCGGGTCTGCGATCCCGCCAGTGTCCATGTTCCGAACCTCTTCGACGTGGAGACGTTCGCGACCGTCCATCAACTGGTCAGCTCGATCCGGGGCCGCCTGCGGCCGGACCGACATCCGGTGGACTGCGTGCGCGCGGCCTTCCCGGGTGGATCGATGACAGGCGCACCGAAGATCCGAACCATGAAGATCATCGACGAGCTGGAGGGCTGCGCGCGAGGCGTGTATTCGGGAAGCATGGGATATTTTTCGCTCAGCGGTGCGGTGCAGCTCAACATCGTCATCCGAACCATCGTGTGTGCCAACGGCCGTGTGTCGGTCGGCTCGGGAGGCGCCATCGTGGCGATGTCGGACCCCGCAGCGGAGGTGCAGGAAATCGTGCTCAAGGCGCATGCCCAACAGGAGGTGCTGCGCGAGTGCGGCGCCGCCCCGTCGGCGCTCGCGGCGGATATGGGCCGCCCGGCTCCCCCGAGCGTCGATGCCTAGCGTCCACGGCCGAGCGATCGAGCTGCCCGGTCCTGCAGCAAACCGAAGAGGTATCGCGTTGATGCTCTGCGCGATGGGTGGGTACGCCCTCAATGACACATTCGTCAAACTCGCCACGCAGCAGCTCCCGTCGGGTCAGGTGCTTCTCGTGCGCAGCGTCTTTGCGCTGGCAATTCTGCTCCTGATCGCCCACGCCACCGGCGATCTGCGGCGGGCACGGTCGTTGCGCCAGCTCGCTGTGGCACTGCGATGCCTTTGGGAAGTGGCGGCAGCAGTGACCTCCGTGCTGGCGCTTTCCCTCGCGCCGCAGGTCACGGCAACCGCCATCATGATGTCCGCACCTGTGCTCACTGGCCTGGCCAGCTATGCACTGGGATCGGAAACGCCCGACGGGCGCCGCACTGTTGCGACGCTCGTCGGACTGGGCGGCGTCCTGCTGGTCATGCAACCTGGCTTCGCCATGCCCTCTTCGGCTGGCTGGGGGCTTGCCTATGCCGCCCTTTGCGCCGGCTCGCTTGCAGGCCGGGACCTTGCCACCCGAAGCATCCCGACCGATGTCCCCTCATCGATGATTGCAGCCGTGGCAACACTCGCCACGTGCGTCGTCGGGGCAGTGATGTGCGCGGCACAGGGGTGGCGATCCTTGCAGCTCGCCGAGACGGCGCTGCTGGGGCTGGCGGCAGTCTGCGCCGCGTTCGCTGGCCTGGCGCTCGTTGCCGCATGCCGGGACGTCGCGCTCTCGGTCGTCGCGCCGTTTCGTTTCAGTCTCGTGGTCTGGGCAACCTTGCTGGGCTATCTTTTCTCGGGCGAGAAGCCCGATCTTCTCTCGGCACTGGGCATCCTGAGCATCTGTGCCGCAGGACTGCTGCTGTTGCGTTTCAACAGGACAAGTTCGACCTTACGGCCGTGATACGGAGCGCCAAGGCTGGCTGATCTGCCCCTCACCTGCTCGGTGAAACCTTCGGGTGCAAGCCCATCTGCAGCCGTCGATGCGAGATGCAGACGGTCGCTCGCGCACCTCAAGGCGATCCCCGGTGCGCACCGTTTTCAGTCACGCATGGACAAGACAATCGAAAGGTAGGAAACAGGCGGCTGAAGAATGACCTCGATGCCATGCGGCGTGGTGGCATCGAAGAGCAGCGAATCGCCGGGATCCAGGCGGGCGAGACGCTGGCCATGACGATAGATCAACCCGCCCTTGAGCAGATGAAGAAACTTGAGCCCCTGATGCCGGCCCGCTGCATACGGCCGGGCATCGGCGGCGAGGGTGACGAGATGGGACTCGACAAGGAGCTTGCCGGACAGCAGGTGGCCCAGCAGCTCGTGCCGATAGCCCACCAGTGCGCCGACGCCATTGACCAGGGCGCCACGGCCGGAGGGCACATGGAAGAAAGCGGCGGGCTTAGGTTTTCTGGAGAAGAATCGAGTCATCGTGAGATCAGGCCCTTGGCATGTCATTTGAACCCTGTGTCGAGGAATGCACCAGTTCAAGTCCGCCTTGCGTGTCCAGGTGCCAGGGGCCCTTGCGTATCGAAACGGTGCCTCCAGGGAGCGCTGCCGCCAGACGCGGCGAGCTGATGTGCCGGGCTCTGCTGCGGCGATGCATGCAGTGCGAGCAGCGCCTTGTTCGCGCGCTCCGATCTTTGCCCGCCCTCTTGGAGAACTTCAGTTGCCGGCAATAGGCTGCCGGCTTCTCGCTGCTCATCCGCGCCACCCTGCAGCGCCCAGATCCGACGCAGGTTCCTTCGTCAGACGTGGGACATATCGGACATTCACAATGGCTCCCGTGTCCCGATGACTTCGTCCTCGAGCCGGCAGGTTTCCTCAATGATCAGCGCATAGAGCGCGTGAAGAAACGACGGATTGAGCCGGTTTGCGGCCGCAAAATCGGCAGCGCGCTGTTGGACGACGCCAATGCGCTGGGGCTGCATCATGGGTATGTCGTGGATCTTCTTGTGAGCGCCGATGCGCATGCAGCAGTCCAATCGCTGCCGCAGCGACTCGAGCAATGCGCGATCGATGTGGTCGAGCTCCCGGCGAAGGTCCTCCAGGATGTCCAGCGCAGATCCCGACGCAGCGCGTCCTTGGAACGGGGCGCAGTCAGGGGGCGGTGCGGCGGGACTCGCGAGGGATGACGACGCTCTCGCCACACGAGAGCCTTGCAGCTCGGCGTTCTCTGTCGTTCCGGTGAAAAGTGGCTCTGGATGGGTCATGATTCTTCTTTCTGAGCTCAATCGAGCTTCAGGCCTTGGCGCTTGATGATTCCGCTCAATGCGGCCGTATCCTCTCGCACCCTCTGAGCGAGCACTTCCGATGAGCTGCCCACAGCCTGGTAGCCCTGCGCGAACAGCCTCTGACGCACTTCAGCGCTTCTGGCGATCTCGCCGATCACTTGAGAGAGGCGGGCCACGATGGGCGCCGGCATGGTCGCGGGCGCTGCAGCAGCCGTCCATATCTCCAGCTGGAATCCGGCGATGCCCACTTCGCTCAGTGCGGGGTAGCTCGGCACAAGCGGTGAGCGCGTCGCAGAGGTCACGCCGACAGCGCGCAAACGACCCGCGCGAATCTGCACGTCCGCCAGGCCTGGCGGCAACAGGGCCAGCTGGATCTGGCCGCCCGCCAGACCCGCTATCACCTGCGGATTGCCGAGGTAGGGAACATGAACGGGTGTGATGCCGGACTGCGCCTTGAGCAGCTCCATGCCCAGATGCCCGATGGTGCCGACACCTGGCGTTCCGTAGCTCCATGCATCACCCGCCGTGCGTGCCGCGGCAAGAAGAGCCTGTGGATCCGCGCCCGGCGCGTCGGCTGGGGCCGCAAGGAGGAGCGGTGCTGTACAGATCAGGCTGATCGGCGCGAGATCCTTCTGAGGATCGTAGGGCGTCGCAGGGTTCAGCACCTTGGCGATCGTCATGTTTCCGTTGATCAGCATGCCGATGGTGTGCTCGTCCGTCGACCTCGCCACAATGGCTGCGGCAATGTTGCCGCTTGCGCCCGGATGGTTCTCGACAATCACCGGCTGACCGATCGCCCTTCTCAATGGCTCGGCCAAGGTGCGTGCCACCAGGTCGGGCGAGGAGCCTGCGGCGAATCCCACCACGATCCGCAGAGGTCGAGTCGGCCACGTCGAAAGCACAGCAACAGGGTCGATCCCCTGCTCGGAACGCGAGGCGCCGCCCTGAGCCGCAGCGATCTGGGCGTTCGCCGCAGCAGCAAAGAACAAGGCGCCCAGCGTACAGAGTGCACGGGACGCCAGCGCGTGGAAGGTGGGTGATTTCATGACGATTGCAGGGGGTAGAGAGGCCTTCAGTCTTCTCGTTCATGACGCGTCCATCAACTGTTGCACGCAGTGCAATTGCGCCGAAGCGCCCCCTCGTCCAGCGTGAGAAACCAACAACAGACTTCCCTGCGCAAAGCGCCCTGCGTCTCCCGCAGTCCCCTCCTCTCGTGCATCGCATGCAATTTCACGTACCGGACGGACAGCAGCAGCGGCCCAGAACTGGCGCGCTTCCTGCCCATTTTCCGGAGCCGACCTCAAGCATCCCACGGCTGCCGCAGTTGTGATGCACGCCTCCGTCGACCAGGAAAGGAGGGCCCGACGCGGTTGCGTCACGCATTGGATCGGTCCTCAGGACCTCCCAATCCTGCTAGTTACGCGCGTTACCTCGCGTCGCTCTAATGGTGCGTCCACTCCGGGAACACTCATGAAGATCTTCACAGGCACGGCCGAGACATTGCCCGCTGGAATGCTTCTTGCCATGGCGCGCTACCGCCACCAGGTCTTCGTCGAACGACTTGGCTGGACATTGCAGTCACACGCGGGGATGGAGTTCGACCAGTTCGATCGACGCGACACGGTGTACGTGGTGGCCTGCGACCCGCAGGCACGCATCATCGGCACTGCGCGCCTGCTGCCTACGCATCGTCCGTACCTGCTCGCCGAGGTCTTTCCCGAGCTGCTGGGAGATGCGCCAGCGCCGAGAACGCCCTTGGTCTGGGAGATCTCTCGGTTTGCCGCTGTCAAGCTGGACGATGACAAGGCCCGCAGCACGATGTTCAGAACGAGCTTCTCGCTGGATCTCTTGCGCGCCGCGATGGCCGTCGCCCGATCGGCAGGCGCACGTCGATTGATCAGCGTGTCCCCCGTGGGCATCGAGCGAATCCTGCGCCGGGGCGGCTTCAGGGTCGATCGCGCCGCGGCGCCCCTGCGCATTGATGGTCAGGCGCTGTTTGCCTGCTGGCTGGAACTTCAGCCGTGTGCGCAGCCGGTGCGATGTGATCGAAGGCAAGCTGGCAGCCGCAGTTGTCCTGCATCGCCATAGCAGCCGGCTTGCGACGCTGCACTGCGCTGCGATGAGCGCCGGGGTCCCTCAGCTGAGCAAGCCGAGAACGATTGCACGTGCGACGGCGGCCGTCCGGTTGGCTGCTTGCAGCTTCATGATCACATTTCGCAAGTGGAAGTTGGCCGTGTGCTCCGAAACGCTCAGGATGTCCGCGACCTCTCCCGATGTCTTCCCGTCGGCCATCCATTTCGCAACCTCCGCTTCGCGAGCGGTGAGTACGGGCATTGCGTCGCCGCGGTCTTCACGCAGGGCATCGGCTATTGCCATGTGGGCGACATTGGCCAAGCAACGCAGGTAGGCCTCGTGCGCGTGGAGCTCAGATGGCGTCAGCGCATCGTGCGCACGTGCAAGCGACAGCATTCCCACGTGGCCGCTTCCATCGAAGCACGATTGTGCCCACCCGACTCTCAGCCCGAACGAGCGGGCTTCGTCCCACATCTGAGGCGTGCTGTGGAACAATTCATTGCTCCAGACGACAGGGACAAGGCTGCGCATCCCGTGGCGCACCGTCGGATCGGTCGCCAAATAGTTGGCACTGAGATATCTTTCACGCCATGCTGCATCGTAGTTGCTGAGCAGCACGAATCTGGGATTGCTGAAGGGCGCTGGCGTTCGCACTCCATAGGCGCAATGCTCGAAGCCGAGAAGGCGCGCTGCGCGTTCGATCACGCCGAAGATCTCAGGGGCGGCGCGCATGCGACCGATGCCGTCGAGGAGATCTTGGGTCCAGGCCGTTGTCGGAGAGGCGTTGGTTGAGGTTTCGGCTGTCATGGGGTGGCGCGCTCAGCTTGGCTCAGTCGCGACTCACGGGTTGTGGCGATGCAAAGTCAGCGCCTACACGCCCGTTCGGATTCGTCACTGCAAGCGCGCATGAATTGGCTGTCGTCTCGCGAGACGGCCCGGCGCTGTCGGCATCCGGTCGGTCTCAGCTCGCATCGGCAGCACAGCGCACATCTGGACGAATGATTCTGCAGCCCGCTCGAACGCCGCATTTCACACCCATCGATCAAGGCAGTGCCGTCGTGAAACACCCTTCTCCCGACCTCGCTTGCAGGGCGGGCTCGTGCCCGCCGGATGGGATGATGCTGTCACATCACTGGACCGTGGATCTTCACGGTTCAGACAAAACTTCCATGGTTTCTGCCATGCCCGTCGCGTCTGCCCCCCTGAGTACGCTTGTGCTTTGTCATGCGACGAGGCACCCAATCCCGCACCCGTGCCACGGCATGGCGCAATAGCCGAGATGCGAACCGTGTATCTCCTGCTCATGGAGCAATTCGTTCTGCCGGACGCGGTGGGTCCGCAGCAGGTCTTCGCAGCTGCAAACGAGATCCTGGCGCGCAGCGGGGCGCCGCAGGCGTATCGCCTCGGACTCTATGCAGCACGTGCAGGCGCAACGATCAGCTCCAGCGGCCCGGCGATGTGGACGGAAGGGTTACCCGAGACCGTTCCGTCGAGGCGTGGCACTGTGTTCTTGATCGGAGGGCTGGCCCCTGCCGCCGGAGGCGCGGCGCGCCTCGAGACATCGAAGTTGCAAGCTTGGCTGCGGCGTCATGCACCTCGCTTTGAGCGGCGAGCGTCCATCGGACAAGCTGCCGCCGTGCTTGCGCATCAGGCCGGAAGTTCTGACCGGCCCTCGGGCTGCCGGTGGAACGTCGTGGACAACACGGAGGCGACCACCACCGCCCTGGCCATGATCGAACGCGACATGGGATCGGCCATGGCACTGGCGATCGCGCGTCAGCTCGCTGCCGCATTTGGTCTCGAGGCGGTGCAGACCCATGGCATCGCGCGGACGCAGGCACCGACAGATGCACGATTGGACAGGCTTCACCAATGGATGCGAAAACGCCTCTCGGAGTCGATCACCGTCCAGAGCATGGCCACCTACCTGGCGATGACGCCGCGAACCTTTGCACGCTTCTACCGTCGGGCGACCGGAACAACCCCGGCCCGGGATGTCGTCCGAATGCGGCTGGAGAAGGCCTGCTGGCTTCTCGCCACCGAATGGTCCACCCTCAAGGCCGTTGCGCACGCGTGCGGCTTCTCATCCGAGGAAGTCATGCGGCGCACGTTTATTCGTCATCTCCACGTTTCACCCAAGGCCTACCGCCAGCGCCTCAGACAGACACCGAGTGACCGCAAGGCACATGAGGAGCCACCTGCGCGCGAGCCCTGAATCCTCGACCATCTCGCCGAGCGATACCGGACCGAGCGCCAATGAGCTCACGACACTCTGCAGCGCCCCATCATGATGCGGTAAGACCGGCGCATCTGCATCCCTGACCTGGGAGGCCTGAGAACGGATCTGCCTGACACTGAGCGGATCAAGGCCCGCTCCCTCTTGGCCTGTGCCTGGGCGCGCCCTTGAAACGCGGACGGAAGCGCCAGGTACTGGTCTTCAGCCCCTGCAATCGTCCTCGGCCTGATGCACAGGTCCGACCCGGCATGTTGACCCTCGGCAAAGCTGACGTGGAACTGTGAAAGTCCGAAGACTGGCTTGCTGAACAAGTCCGTCTGTCGACCGGCGCTCGGTTCGGTGGCGAAGCACCTCTGTCGGGGCAGGACGTCACTGACTTCTTCGCTGTGCCGCGCCGCACAAGCGCTTTCGGACGCGGGCATCGGCGCGTGAGCATGCGTGCGAGAACTGCAGCGGCCCAGCGCCCGGTTTGCCACCACCGTGCCGAGACGGTGAGCACATCGCGTTGGCGTACTTCGAGAGAGCGCGCTTGGCGATCGAGCCATCGGTCTGTGAGAGCTGCCCGTCCGCAAGGCCCGGCCGCACCAACCTGCCACCACCTGACCGCCGGGCAGGTGATGGCAACCCAAGCGTCGCCATATCCACCGTCGGGCGCATCTATCCAGTGATAACCGCCGCATCGAGATCTGCGAGAAGCCAAGCATCCTGTGCGAAGGACGGGAGCGCCGTCGCTGCAGACATCGCCCACAGGCGGCTTTGACGGTGCAAGGCCTGTACGGCCGCGCTCAGTCGCGAATCATCGCCCAGGCACCTGAGGTGATGTCTTCGAGCTAGTGATCACCGATCGGAGGCAAGGCTGACATGAAAGCGCCCTCTTCTGCAGCGCAGGTTCTGCGGATCGATTCAGGGGCATGATGACTACGCTTAGGCGGCCAACAACCCGGCAAGCTTCCTGGCGATCCATGGCATTCTGAAACTTGCAGGGAACGGGAGATACACCGCACGCAATGCAAGGCTTGGGGCAGATCGCGACCGACGCATCGCTCACTTTCCTGCGCGCCGAAGGACCAGATGATCCGCATCGAAGACTTGAGCGTAGCCTGCGCAAGGTGGCACGTCGCATCAGATGCCTATGCCACTCAATTGATCATGCTGGAGAATGGGCGACCAGACGCAATCCAGGAATTGCGCCGGCTCGGTGCTCAGCTCGAAAAATGTCGGCAAGCCGTCGATGCACTCACCGCGAAGTGAAGCTCCCAAGCGCCGGGGGATTCGTGCAAGCAGACGGCCTAGGATTTGCGCCTGCGCTTGCGCTCTCTCAAAGCCTCACGAGATGCGTCGACACGTTCGGTCATCTGGGCAGCGATCGATCGGGAGTGGCGTCGGCGCAGCCAACAATTCGCAAGCACCAGAACTGCGAGGGCGAACAACGCAAAGATCTGCGGATAGGTCATCTTGAACCTCCTTGATCTCCATGCTATCCAGAGAAGAGTCGCTCTCAACTCACGACGTTGGAGGCCGGTCCGGGCGTTGTGACTTCCTTGGGGATACGGGTATTTACTTAGGCCGGAATCTGCTTTGAGCCTCCCTCTGTGCATCACGGGACCCAGCAGGGCACGTCGCCAAGCGCCCGACAACCCGGACTCCTCTGTATTCGATCTGCCAGACGCTCGTGAACGAGTTTTTGGTGATACTCGATAAATTGACGAAGACCCACGGAATGGGTCTGGACCCTGTCGAGGTCGTCAAGGGGTCGCCGGAGGCGGTGTCCTGTAGATGATGCATCCCCACTTCAGCAACCGGCCGATTGGCACAACATCACCGCCACCGCTCGGCAACGAGCCCCTCAAGACTGGATGAGGGCTTCGAGGACAACGGCGCCGCGCTTCGTGGTTTGCGCGCGGTCCGCAGGAGGCTTACGCGTTGACACGCTGACAAACAGGGCTAGAGCTGTCACGGCAGCGCGCTCGTGCTCATTCCAAAGTGAAGCCAAGTTCCGCAGACCGAACGATCGAACGTCTGCGCTGATCTGGGAAACGCCGGCAGGACGCAGGTCTCTCATGCGTCGACACCGCCTGCAGTTTCCTACTGTCGTTCAATCAGCGTGGCCATATCGCATGCGCTACATCGACCGCGCGATCAGATCCTGGAGTGTTAGAGCCACCAAAGACGAGAGCCACCCGCGCATCCATGTACGACGGCGCAATCGGATAGTCCGACACGTACCCATAGCCGCCAAACAGGGGCAGGCAGCGGTCGAGGATCTTGGCATTGCCTCTCGGAGCCCTCCACCTGGCCATCAGCACGGGCTGCCGCGTGCACTGTGCCTAGGTTGCCGATTCGGGCGACACAAAGGAGCCGCCCCGCGGTGGCGCTGCGACGCCCTCCTCCTGTCGTGCGGCATAGCCCTCGGGGTCGGCGATCCAGTCCTGCACCGCAGCATGCGACCAGCCACAGGCGCGCCCACCGAGATGCACGGGTCGCGGGAATCGGCCTTGTGCGATGCGCCTATAGAGCGTCGCGCGGCTGAGCGCAGTGATGCGCAATACGGACGCCAGCCTGTAGAAAGCGGGGGTGGTCACCGCGGCCGTCGGCGCCATGCCGCAACCGCCTTCTGCATCATGTGGACAAGCCATGGACGTGCTCCTTTCACCAAGGTACGGGTTTGCAGCCGTCGCGCCGGGTGGCCCCCCGCAACGGCATGCACACATGGGCCGCCACTCGGCCCATCAAACTCATTCGCTCATTCGCTCATTCGCTCGTTCGCTCGTTCGCTCGTTCGCTCGCGCGGTCGAGCTTGACGACATCGATCGCACCCGGGCGGCGGCTGCGCCGAAGCGTCGCACACCGACGCACGTCGCCACGCGACCACCGGTGCGCGATGCGCTGACGCGGTGGACAGCCGGCGGGTCGTCCTGGCGCCATGCACGCCCGGCTCGACGTATGCGCTCAGCGCCGCTGAGCCTCGGACCTCCCTGCAGTTCGCCGCCTGATGGGAGGGGTCCAGCGCGTGACGTCCACCGGTCCGTGCAGCCGACGGTGCGTGGGCGCGCAGGCTTCGCCCCGTGCCATCGGCCCCTGGCGGGTCGGCCCATCGGCCTGCCAGTCTCAGGGCGCGGCCAGGTTTCAAGGCGCCAGGGCCTGCGCCGATGCGCCGAATCATGGTGGGGTCCTTGTGAAGAACAAGGGTTGATACGGCCTCAGGACCAGGTCCTTGTTGACCATCACGCTCACCGCGGAACCAGGCCGCACCGTCAGGGTCGGCTGGACGCTCATGCTGCGTCGGGTGAGATCCTGGCCCACCTCGTTGATGGACGACTGCACGCCGTCGCGCAGGGCGATCACCGTCCGGTCATCCCCCTGCACAAATCGGTCTTGCGGCGCGGCCAGTTCCGCCCCGACGCCCAGCAGCGTCGACAGCGCAGCCGCAGACAGGATGCGATCCCAGTGCCAGTTCACACCGTCCTCCAGTCCCGCATAGCCCGCAGGATCGATACCAGGCAGGCGATCGAGCGCTATCGACGAGGCATCGGGCAGGATCAGGCGCGTCCAGATCAGGAGAACGCGGCGCTGACCGAAACTCACCTGACTGTCATAGCGCCCGATCAACCTGGACCCCTGCGGAATCAGAAGATGTTGTCCGCTCGCGGTGTCATGGACGCCCTGCGTCACGGTGGCGATCACCTGACCCGGAAGATCGGAGTTGATGCCTGTGGCAAGCGCTGCCGGGATGATGGCGCCTGCCATGACCTGGTACGGTGACAGAGGTGGCAGAAGCGTCGCCGTATTGCGACTCGTGGACGCATCCTGCGCCGGCGACGCGCCAGCAAAGCGCTCTTTCTCGGCCTGCTGACCCTGGGCCCGCGTCGGATCCTGCTCACCCGGTCCGGAGCGGGGTGAACCGGGGGACGACGCACCCGCGACACGGGGGGCAAACGGCTGTGACGCCCCTGCCATCGGGCTGGCGTCAGCCTCCACAGACATGGCTCGCGCCGCGCTGCGCGCGATAGGCGTCTGGCCAGCGCCAGCGCGTTGGAAGAACACCGGCGAACGCGCCGCCTCTTCGGCCGCCAACCGGGCCGCCTGGGCCGCATCGCCGCCTGCGACGCCGCCCTGGCTCGGGCTCGATGGCGTGACATTGCCCACGGCGGGCCCCGGATCGCCAGGGCGCGGCTCACCGAGCACGGGCGGCGCGGAGGCCACCGCAGGCGGAATGCCTGCGTAGTCGCGCGGGAGGCGTTCGAGGCCGTCCGCACGCGCGACGCGCTCGACGTTGTGCAGCTCGATGCCGCTGCCGTGCATGCGGGGCGATGCCCGAAGCGACCAGAGCGTGGCACCCAGCACCGCAGCAGCCAGGACACCGGTCCCCAGCGCCAGCATGCGCCGGCTCAGACGCTTGACCGGACGCGGCCGAGCCCGCAGCGGCATCTCCTGCGGGGGCAATTTCGGGGTGGCGGTGACCTCTGCCTGCGGGGAGTCGTGCGGCTCGCGTCCGTCGTGCGCGCTCATGCTCACTCCTTGGGCGGGGCTGCGGCAACGTCGTTGCGCTCGATGCGAACGGCCTGCCCCTTGTCCCCGCCCAGACGAAGTTCGGCCGCGCCGAAGAGCCGGTCGATCACGTAGTAGGGTGAACGAAACCGATAGTTGACCAGCTGGGCGTCGCCCTTGGGACCGATGACGAACAGAGGAGGGAGTTCGCCCTGCGCAATGCCGTTGGGGAACTGGACATAGACCCGCTGCCCGTCGTCAAAGGCGCGCAGCGGCCTCCAGGCCGGGCTGTCGCCGGTGATGGCATAGCGAAACCGAAGCTGCTCCAGGGCCACACCGGCGGCCACAGGCGCTTCGCGCTGGGCATCTCGCGCCTGCCGTTGCAGGGCCAGCAGCCGGTCGCGCGGGTAGTCCCATGACACCGATGCCATCCAAGCCTGCGGCGTGGCCGTCAATTCGAGCAGGTAGGTTCGCCGGTTGGTCGACAGCACCAGGTTGGTCCGCAAGCCCGCGCGAGTCGGCTTCACGAGAATGTTCACCCGCTGTGTCGTGCCGGTGCCGCTGACCGTGTCGCCGACGATCCAGCGCACGGTGTCCCCGGCCGACACGGTCCCGAGTTCCTCTCCGGGCTCCAGGGCGATGACGGTCACCCGCCCTGGGCTGGTGTACACCTGGTACAGCGCGCCATCGGCATAGGGCCAGACCTGGATGGCGTTGACATAGCCCTCGCGTGTCGGCGCGATGCGTGCGTCCTCATTGGCGCGCGCAACGCGAGCCTTCTCATCGGCCGGCTCCGCGCCAGCCTTCGCCGCCAGCTCGTCGGGCAAGGCCTTGAGCTGCGAGGGCAACGGAAGCGGCGCGGGCACCGCGACCACCTCGACCGGCGCAACTGCGGGAGATGCAGGGAGTGGATCAGGCGGCGTCGGCATCGCCACGGGCGGCGCTTGGTCCAGCGCGATCTCCGGGGGCGCCTTGCCCAGCGTCGTGCAGCCGACCACGCATGCGATGAAGCCGGACGAGACCAGCTGATGCAGCCCGCGGCTCACGACGGTGCCCCTTTGCCGGACTCCAGCTCGCGGCTCCACGACAGACCGTTGACGTAGATGCCCAGCGGATTGCGCCGCAACCGCTGCTCGGTGCGCGGCGGCTGCAGCACCACCGACAGCACCGCCGTCCATCGCTCCACCCTGTCCGGTGCCCCGTTCGCGTAGCCGCGCTCGATCCAGCGCAGCTGGAAGGATGACTCGCTCGCTCGCACGACGCTCGTGACCTCGACGACCATCGAATGCCGGCCGATCTGCGCAAAGGGGTCGCTGGTGCGGGCGTGGTCGTTGAGCGTCGCGGCGCCGCGATCGGTGGTGTACTCGTAGGCGTCGAGCCAGTTCTGGCGCACCACGATCGGGTCGATGGACAGCGAGCGCACATTGCTCACGAAACGCGCAAGATGGTGCGCGATCTGGGCGTCGCTGGGCTTGTAGGGCGTGCTCGCCTCGCCAATGGCGCGCACCACGCCCGCGCTGTCGACTTCCACGACATAGGGCGTGACCTGCGACTGAGCGCTGCGCCACACGAAGCCGCCGGCCATCAGCAGCGCCAGTGTCAGGCTCCCGAAGGCCATGAGGCGCCAGTTCCTGGCCTGCGCCCGGGCGCTGCCGATGCGTTCGTCCCAGACTTGCGCGGCAGCCTGGTAGGGCGTCACGGGCTCAGGGGTGTCCGAGTACCGCACGCGCGGTCGTTTGAATGGCATGGCTTTCTCCTATGAGTTCGTGTCGTCACGCAGGCTCGGCCCGCTCGCATTGCCACCCTGGTCGCCGGAGCGCAGGGTGTGAGCGACAGTGGTCGCCGCATGGGCCACCTGCTGGCGCCGTCGCATCTGGCGTGCCCAGCCAGGCTCCGCAGATGGGGAGGCGTCCCCGGCGGTGGCGGCCGAGCGAGCGCCGGGAGCGGACGTGGCGGGCCGAGACGCCGCCGCCGCTGGCCCCCCCGCACCCGGGCTCACTGTCGATGCCGTCGTCGACGTTGCGGACGTTGCCGACGCCGGCGATCTCGCGGCGTTGGACGAGGCCGCACCGGGGGCCAGGCGTGTGGCGGCAGCGAGTGCCGACCCCGCGCCTGTCAAGGCCGCAGCGCTCCCGAAGGCCACGCCTGCCGCGCCCACCGCCGTGCCCGCGGCCGCACCGGCGCCGAGCTGCGGCGCGCCGGCCACGAGACCCGTCGCCACGGCGGGCCCGAAGATGCCCAGCCCCAGCATCGAGAGCGAAGCCAGCATGATCACGAGGGCATGGTCGATGGAAGGCTCTGCATCCGGCGCCAGCGTGAACTCGTCGAACAAGCCGCTGCCGATCCCGACGATCACCGCGAGCACCAGGACCTTCACGCCACTGGAGACGACGTTGCCCAGCACCCGCTCCGCGAGAAAGGCCGTCCGGTTCCACAGCGCAAAGGGGACCAGGACGAAACCCGCCAGTGTGGTCAGCTTGAACTCGATCAATGTCACGAAGAGCTGCACCGAGAGCACGAAGAACGTCAGGATCAGGACCAGCCAGGCCAGCAGGAGCACGACGAGCACATCGAGGTGCGCGAAGACCTCCGGAAAACCGGTCAGGTCGCTGATCTGCGCCATGATTGGCGCGGCGGCGTCCAGGCCGATGCGCGCAAGCCGCCCGGGCTGCAACAGCTGCGACTGCGGCATGCCCGCCCCGGATGCGAGCAGGCCCAGACCCGCGAAGGAGCGGAACACGACGCCGGCCAGCGCATTGAAGTTGTTGAGGATGAAGGCGAAGGCGCCCACATAGAGGATCTTGCGCAGGAAGCGGGCCATCACGTCGTCACCGCTGCCGCCCGCGGCGTGACCCATCGCCCAGAACAAGCCCGCCAGTGTCATGTCGATCGCCACCAGGGTCCCCGTCAGGAAGGCGACCTCTCCCGCGAGCAGCCCGAAGCCAGAATCGATGTAGCGCGAGAAGACGTCCAGGAAACGGTCGATGACCGAGACGTTGTCCATCACCGGCCCCGCCGGGATGGGCGCCGTTGCGCAGCCGTCCCGATCAGCGGCGGCAGCCACCTCGCCATGGCAGCGCCGCAGATCCGCCCGCCCTGGGCGGCCTCGGAAGGAACGTGCTCTTCCTTGAACGTCAGCACGGGCGTCGAGGCGACGGGTGTGCACATGGCGCTCAGCTCCCGTAGAAGTTCACTTCATGCGGGGTGTACGGTGTCCCGCGACCATGGAAGCGTCGGCGCACCTCCCGAGCCCGCTGCTCCGCTGCCAGGTGCCGGGCCTCCAGCAGTGCGACGGCACGGTCCTGGGTGATACGCAACTGATGTCCCTGCATGGTCTGCCTGGCCTGGAGCGCCAGCAGCTCGTTGGTTGCCTGCGCCGCCTGCAGGGCACCCTCTGCGGACTGGCTGCGCCTCAGCAGATCGGTGAGCGCTTGTTCATCGGAGACAAGGTTCTGCATGGACTGCGCCTGGACGCGGGTGGCGGTGCGCAGCGCGTCGAGTGCTTGACGCCCTCGCACCTGCGCATCCCCGGCCATCTGCCGGCCTGAATGCGCACTGGTGTAGGCCTGCGGATACAGCCGCGCGAATTCGTCCTCCAGCTTCGACACGGTGAATGCCAGCCCTTGCGCCTGCGCGATGAGCTCCCGCGTGGCGGCCAGCGAGGCCTGGAGCCGCGCCAGCGCGCTGAAGTCAAGGGACGCGAGATGGCGGGCCTGATTGCTCAGCATCTGTGCTTCATTGCGAAGCTGACGGACCTGGTTGTCGATCTGCTCGAGCGCTCGCGCGGCGGTCAGGACGTTCTGGACCAGATTGGTGGGATCGACCACGACCCACTGCGCCCGCGCCATCGGCGCCCCAGCGATGAGCGCAGCCGCGAGAAGGGTGAACGCGTGATTCTTCATCAGAGCTTCTCCAGAGGCATTCCAGACAAAGGCGCAACGGCTGCGCCGGGCAACGTTCCTCGGGCCGATGAGCTCAGCAGGTCCGCAGCCCAGCCCAGACCCCGATGGCGCAACCAGGCGGCTGCGAACGCGGCACCGGGGGACACGGCCACGCCGTGTGGCGATGTCGCGCCAACCGACGTCGAGAGCGACGCCTCGACGGCATCGATTGCGCGCTGGTCCTGAGGCGATGAAGCGCCGGCGAAAGCCAGGGCCACGGGCCCGAGCCCCAAGTCGAAGACGCGATTGCCCACATGCGACTGGTAGTAGTAGTCGCGCCTGGGCTGAGCCTGCGTGATCAAGTCGATCTGCCGGCTGTTGAGCCCGAATCCTTCATAGATGTGTCGGATCTGCGGCTCGCTCGCCTGGGCATTCGGCAGAAAGATGCGACTCGCGCAACTCTCGACGATCGCCGGCGCAATGGAGGAGTCCCGGATGTCAGCAAGCGACTGGGTTGCGAAGACCACCGATACGTTTTTCTTGCGCAAGGTCTTGAGCCACTGCCGCAGGCGTGCGGCAAACACCGGCGCGTCCAGGAAGAGCCAGGCCTCATCCAGGATGAGCAGCGCCGGAGCGCCGTCAAAGCGCGCATCGAGACGCGAGAAGAGATATCCGAGCACAGCCAGCGCCGCGGCCTTGCTGTGCATGAGCTCCTCCATCTCGAAGCATTGGACGCCGGCGTCGCCCAGGCGGTCCGACTCGGCGTCCAGCAGGCGCCCGTGCGGCCCACCGAGCATGTAGGGCTGCAGCGCCTGGCGCAGGGCATTCGACTGCAGCAGCAATGACAGCCCGGTGATCGTGCGCTCCTCGCGGGGCGCACTCGCCAGACTCGCCAGCGCCGACCACACGGCAGCCCGCTCCGGCGGCCCGACCAACACCCCTTCGTGGGACAGCCGGTCTTCGACCCATCCGGCCGCCCATGCGCGCTGATCCTCGCGGTCGATGGAGGCGAGCGGCTGGAAGGCAATGGCCCGGTCCGCCCCGAGGTCGTAGTGCTCGCCGCCGAGGCCGAGCACGGTAGCGCGCATCGAGCGCCCCATGTCGAACGCAAAGATGCGCGAGGCCGGATAGCGGCGGAACTGCATCGCCAATGTCGCCAGCAGCACCGACTTGCCCATGCCGGTGGGCCCGACGACCAGGGTGTGGCCCACATCGCCGACATGGGTCACGAGACGAAACGGCGTGGCCCCGTCCGTACGCGTCACGATCAGCGGTGGACCGTCGAGATGCGCATTGCGCTCCGGGCCCGCCCACACGGCCGATACGGGCAGCATGTGGGCCAGGTTGAGCGTCGAGATGAGGGGCTGGCGCACATTGGCGTACGCGTGTCCAGGAAGCGACGAGAGCCAGGCATCGACAGCATTGAGTGTCTCCGCGATGGTCACGAAGCCGCGCGACTGGATGGCCCTTTCGATGGCACGCAACTTCTCGTCGGCACCGTAAGCCTCGGCGTCAAGCACCACGACGGTTGCCGTGATGTAGCCGAAGGCCACCTGATCACTGCCGAGATGCTGGAGCGCCGCATCGGCATCCCTGGCCTTGTTGGCAGCGTCGGAGTCGACCAGCGGACTCTCCTGCTGGAATACCGTCTCGCGCAGCAGCGCGACGATGCTCTTGCGCTTGGCGAACCACTGGCGACGCAGCCTCGCCAGCTCGCGCTCGGCCTGCGGCTTGTCCAGACAGAGAAAGCGGTTGCACCATCGATAGGCCAACCCCAGGCGGTTGAGGTCGTCCAGAAGGCCTGGCCAGGTGGAAGACGGGAAGCCCCGCACAGTCAGGACGCGCAGATGCCGATCACCCAGCATCGGCGACAGCCCTGCGGCGAGCGCCGCGTCGGCGAGCCAGGCATCCAGGTGCATCGGCACCTCGGGCACGGCCACCCTCTGACGGTGCGCGGAGACGCAACCGTGCAGGTAGGTCAGCGTCTGTGCATCATCGAGCCAGGCCGCCTCCGGCATCACGCCCTCAAAAAGTCCGAAGAACCGCCCCGTCTCCGCGACGAAGGCCTCCAGCCGCTCCCGCCAGTCCGTGGCCTGCCCCGCAGCCTGTTCGTACAGCAGCCCTGCGGCACGCGCGCGTGCCTGCTCGCCCGGGAGGAACATCACGGTGAGGTGGTAGATGCTCTCGAAATGGCGCGCTTCTTCCTCGAATGCGGCGCGCCGCTCCTCGTCGACCAGCCAGGCCAGCGGTTCGGGGAACGACGAGACGGGATAGGTCGCGGACGGACGGCGCTCCGCTTCCACGAACAGGGCCCACCCGGAGCCCAGCCGTCGCAGTGCATTGTTCAGCCGAGCCGTGGTGGCGGCCAACTCGCTCGGCGTGGCGCTGTCCAGGTCGGGGCCCCTGAAGCGCGCAGTTCGCTGAAAGGACCCATCCTTGTTGAGTACGACGCCGGGTGCCACCAGGGCAGCCCAGGGCAGCCAGTCGGCGAGCAAGGAGGGCCGCGCTCGGTATTCAGCAAGGTGCATCATGGCGGTCCTTCCTCACGCGTCCAGCATGACGGGGTGCTTGATGTGGCGCGCGAAGACCTGCATGAACTGCGGGTCTGTCCGAGCCCCCCAGACGGCCAGTGCGTGGCCGACGATCCACAAGGCAAGGCCGGGCAACCACAGTTGCAGACCCAGGCCCACCGCCGCGGCCAGGGTTCCGTTGGCAATGGCCACCGTCCGTGGCGCGCCCGCCAGCAGGATCGGCTCGGTCAGCGCGCGATGCAAGGGCACCTCGAAGCCGGCCACCGTCGGTGCGTCGGCCCCGTCGCCCACCGCTGCGAATGGGTGGTTCATGCCAGCACCACGCCGCCGGCGAAGCTGAAGAAGGTCAGGAAGAAGGACGACGCCGCAAATGCGATCGACAGGCCGAAGACGATCTGCACGAGCTTGCGAAATCCCCCGCTGCTGTCTCCGAAGGCCAGTGTGAGTCCCGTCGCGATGATGATGATGACCGCGATGATCCGGGCCACAGGTCCCTGGATCGACTCGAGCACGGACTGCAGTGGCGCCTCCCAAGGCATGTTCGACCCCGCTGCATGCACTGGCAGCGTGCCCAAAGTCAGGAGCACGGTGCCGAGCGTGGCGCGAAGACGCGCCCACCGGCGCGAAGCGATACGTGTCATGGATTCTCTCCAGTGGCTTGAATGAAGGCGGGGCAGACGGCAGGCGAAACGCTGCGGGCGGTCTCGCCCGCCACGCTCTGTGGCTCGAGCCGGTAGGCGCGCCCGTCGAAGCCAGTGACGCGCACGATCTCCTCGACCCTTCGGGCCCGTCCGCGCCCGCGCAGGAAGACAATGACGTTGACGGTCTCGGCAATGAGCGCGCAGGGGATCGTCACGCAGGCCTCCTGCACCAGCTGCTCGATGCGCGTGAGCGCACCGGCTGCCGAGCCCGCATGCACGGTCGCAATGCCACCCGGGTGTCCGGTGCCCCAGGCCTTGAGCAAGTCGAGGGCCTCGGCGCCACGCACTTCACCGACCACGATGCGGTCGGGCCGCATCCGCAGGGTTGCTCGCACCAGATCGGCCATCGTGCTGACGCCCGGCTCCGTGCGCATGGCGACATGATCGTCGCTGCCGCACTGCAGCTCGAGGGTGTCCTCCAGTACCACGACCCGGGCGCCCAGTTGCGCAATCTCGTGGAGCAAGGCGTTGGCCAGCGTGGTCTTTCCCGTGCTCGTGCCGCCAGCGATGACGATATTGAGTTCGTCGCGCACAGCGACTTGCAGGAACGAGGCCTGTGCCTGCGACATCACGCCATCACCCACGAAGTCGGCCAGGGTGAGAATGCGCAGTGCGCGCTTGCGTATGGCAAAGGACGGGGCGTGCACGAGGGGCGGCAGCACGCCGAGAAAGCGTTCCCCGGTCTCCGGCAACTCGGCGGAGAGAATCGGCGCGCCCGGGTGCACTTCCGTGCGCACATGCGCTGCCACGAGCCGGATGATCCTCTCGGCCGCCTCCGGCGCCATCACGAGGCCCATCGACGCACGGCCGGTCCCCAGCCGGTCTACCCACAGCGAGCCATCGGGGTTGAGCATGACCTCGGCCACCTCGGGATCCTCCAATGCCGCGGCGATCTCCGCACCCATTGCACTGCGCAGCATTCGGATGCGCCGCTCGAGCGGCGCAGCGAACTGACCGGCCTCGGTCTTCATGGCCGGCTCCGCTGCAGAGAGTCGGCCCCGATCGAATCCTGCCCGTCAGGCGAGGCCGATTGGGGGGCGTCGCGTGCATCGACAGCGGCGATCCCGTCCTCGACCTCCCGCGCCAGGCTGCGGTCGCGTTGAAGGTGACGCACCAGCTGATCAAAGAATTGTGCGTAGCGCAGCCGACCCTGCGCCCGCACCGCCTCCTGCTGGCTCTCCGGCACGGGCAGCGCAAGCGCCAGGGAGTGCCGAATGAAAAGAACCATCGTTTCCGTCAGGATGGTCTGGTCACGCTGCAGGAGTCCGAGCTGTCGCGACAGCCGGTCAAGGCGCCGGACGATGGCTTCCCCCTGCTGATCTGCCTGGGGCGCCAGGAAGCGAGACAAGGCCGCAGCGATCAGCGAGGATTTCGAGACGCCCCGAACGGCGGCGACCTCCGCGAGCCGGGCTGCCTGCTCGGGCTCGATGAAGATGTTCAGGCGGGCGCGGGTCACAGGACAATCCCGTCGTCGGCATCCATTGCCGTCGTGCGTGCGACGCTCGCACGGGGGCGCTGACGCACCGGCGCGCGAGAGGGGATGTCGTCCATGTCCTCAAACCCTTGAAGAAGGTCCTGACTCTCTGGCAACGGCATCTCGGCGACCACGTCAAGTGACGTCCGGGGCGCGCCCTCGCCACCGAGGCCAGGATGAACCACAGTGCCGTGCGCATCCTCCATGGCGGGCAGTGGCGAGAACGCGCTCCAGTCGTCCGGGCGCGAGGCGGGTCGATCCGCGTAGCCCCTGGTGCTCAGGGGCGGCGGTGCACGAAGACGCCGCACGAAGTTGCGATCGTCGTAGTACACCAGCTTCTTGGCCTTGATCGGGGGGTACCCGGAGACCATGACCAACGCCTCGTCCGCGGGCAGTTGCATCACCTCTCCGGGCGTCAGCAATGGGCGCGCCGTCTCCTGGCGCGAGACCATCAAGTGAGCGAGCCATGGCGCCAGGCGATGACCGGCATAGTTTCGCTGCGCTCGCAATTCGGTAGCGGTGCCCAGCGCTTCGGACAGGCGCTTGGCCGTGCGTTCGTCATTGGTGGCAAACGCCACGCGCACATGGCAGTTGTCCAGGATCGAATGGTTCTGACCGTAGGTCTTGTCCAGCTGATTGAGCGAATGCGCGATCAGATAGGCGCGAAGACCGTACCCGGCCATGAAAGCCAGCGCGCTTTCGAAGAAGTCCAGGCGCCCCAGCGCGGGAAACTCGTCAAGCATGAACAGCAGCTTGTGCTTGCGCTCGGCGCCCTCGACCTCGTCGAGTGATTCAGTCAGTCGGCGGCCGATCTGGTTGAGCATCAGCCGGATCAGCGGTCGCGTGCGAACGAGATCCGACGGCGGCACGCCCAGGTAGAGAGAAACCGGATACGGCGATGCGATCAGGTCCTGGATGCGCCAGTCACAATGCGAGGTCACCCGCGCGACGATCGGATCTCGATACAGCGCCAGAAAACTCACAGCCGTCGACAGCACGCCGGAACGCTCGTTCTCGCTCTTGTTGAGCAGTTCGCGGGCCGTCGAGGCCACCACCGGGTGCACCTGTCCGGGCCGCGGCCCGCCCCCGCTGCCTTGTGAGAGATGTGGCGTGTGCAGCATCCGGCGCAGCGTGGCCTCGAAGGAGCAGGCGGGATTCGAGAGAAAGTTTGCCAGCCCGTGCAAGGACTTGTCCTCGCATGCGTAGAGCACATGCAGGATGGCGCCGACGAGCAAGGAATGGCTGGTCTTCTCCCAGTGGTCACGGCGCTCCAGTCCCCCCTGGGGATCGACGAGCATGTCAGCGATGTTCTGAACGTCGCGCACCTCGTGCATCCCACGCCTGACCTCGAGCAGCGGGTTGTTTGCGGCCGATCGCACATCCGTCGGGTTGAACAGGAGGCAGTGGGAGAAGCGTTCGCGCCAGCCCGCGGTGAGATGCCAGTTCTCGCCCTTGATGTCATGGATCACGGCAGACCCGGGCCAGGTCAGCAAGGTGGGAACCACCAGACCGACGCCTTTGCCCGTGCGCGTGGGCGCGCATGCAAGGACGTGCTCAGGGCCCCCGTGTCGCAGATACGCCGCATCGGGCTCACCCGTGTGCCCCAGGAAGACGCCATGCGGGCGCGTCAGCCCCGACATGGCGATCGTCTTGCGGTCGGCCCACTGCGCCGAGCCGTAGGTGGTCACGCGGCTCGTCGTGCGGGCGCGCCACACCGCCATTCCTATCGCAATGCTCGCAGAGACCACCCCGCTGGCAGCAGCGAGCACGCCGCCACGCAGAAACACCTCGGGCGCATAGGCGCCGTAGAAATACCACCACTCGAAGAGCATCCAGGGTGCATAGACGGGTGTGGAGAGCACCTCGAACCAATGCGCGCCGAGGCGGCTCTGATAGCCCAACGCTGCTGCGGTCAACTGCGTCGACGCCCAAACGCCCCCCAGGGCTGTGCCCAGCACCGTGGCAACCTGGCTCACCAGAATGCCTGTGTGCGCGCCCTTGAGATATTGATTCAGCATAGGCGTTCCTTGAGGAGGGGCTGACGTTGACAGAATCGTTTCGCGTCGCCGCCCGCATCGATACATGTTCGGGTGACGATGAGCTCTGCACGGGAATCAAGTCTGAAGCGGTATCGCCAGGATCTGCACCTGAGCCAGCGCAGCGCAGCGCACGTCATCGCGACGGGACGTGGCTGCCGCCCTGCCAGTGCGGCCTGGGCGAGCCACCGGCGATGTCATCAGGATGTGCGAGGTTCGGGGCAAACCGAGGCCCACAGCGCCGTCACGCGATGCGGCCGAGCCATTTCACGGTCAAGCGCGGGCTGACCAACAAATGCATGCCGGCCGTGTTAGACGTAGACATGAGCCAAGGGATGCCTCGTGCTCGCAGCGCTAGGGCAACGGTGGGCGGCCGGTGGAAACGATGCGACAGCAACGTCTTGATTGCGCCTGGCCGGGCCAGGCCATCGATGTGCACTGCAGCTTCGCGGCCGCCGCGCGATCCGCGTGAATACGGCGACGGCCCGGCGCGGCGGACTGAATGCACTGCGAGATCCGAAACGATGCGCTCCTCGGCTGCGTTCTGGTCGGCAGGCAAGGTTGTAGTTCACCGAAATGTCGGTGTAGCGCGATCGATGCTCCCGCCTTCGGAAGCGTGGGCACGCGAGCGTGGTTATCGTTGACCGTCGATAGCGCGACTCGGCCACCTTAATGCACGTCGCTCTCAGCTTGCGCGAAGGAATGGAAGGCGATTCCTGGCCCCGATTCTTGACGGGGCAACATGATGCAGGGCGCCTCGCCTCCGAGAAACCCAGAGGATCCGAGCGTCGCGCCCGCACTTGACGGCTGCGCGTTGTGCGGACACGGCGGACCACCTGTCGATACCACCGACCTGCGTCCAGGACCGACCGCTCCACTCTCTCCAGCCGCGCCTGTGCTTCTTAGGGCGGCTCTGGAAGCTTCCACGGGCGCGCCTGCGCGTTTCCGCTGAGCAGTCAAACTGTGTTGTACGTCACTTTTGGTTGCAATAAAAACAACTTGTGGTGTATCTAAATGTATATTCGACGAAGCATCGTGAATGCTGCGGCTGCCCACGCGCGCCGGACCCTCATCAAAAATATGGAGCCACCTTGTCCTCTCGCATCTCCCTTCCCCGGTTTGTTCAACCTCTCCTTGTCCGCACCCTCATCAGCGTGGCCGCGGCGACCTTTGTGTCTGGTGCGATGGCACAGGGCGTGCCCCCCGTGATTCAGGTCGGTGATGGGGTGATTAACCCAGGCAGCACCGACGCCATCAATGGCGGACAGGCCTACGATATCCGCAACGCGGCCGGTACGGCGCAGAGTACGGCGGACGGCGCGATGGGCTTGGCTAGCGCCGCGTATGGCACTGCCAACCTGGCTCAGAACGCTGCAAGCAACGCGAGCAACCTGGCGAGCATCGCGCTGGGCGTCGGCAACTCGGCCCAGAACGCCGCAAATGCCGCCCAGAATTCCGCCAACTCGGCCGCAAGCGCAGCAG
>Ga0182008_10000284_pt1 | contig 39712 bp, 37 predicted proteins | sample Sormic07211129_1_FD_120482 | JGI IMG/M metagenome (GOLD analysis project Ga0182008, IMG submission 120482) | Rhizosphere microbial communities from Sorghum bicolor, Mead, Nebraska, USA - 072115-129_1 metaG | ecosystem: Host-associated > Plants > Roots > Rhizosphere | place: USA: Nebraska...
AGGCGCTGGAAGTCGCAGCCATTCAATCCGTCACCAGTTGCGTGCCCTTGAGCCACTGGCCGCAAAGACCCTTCCGCCAGCCCCATCACTCCGCCTCGGGTCCGGCTTTGGTTGGCGGCGGTTGTGACTTTCCGCAATAAATGCAACTTTTTAGAAATAGATGCAACTCGATTCTTCGTGCGCCATACGACTGATTGCTCCCAACAACCTCAGCACGCGTGCTTCGACGACGGCGTCCCAGTTGAACTGGCTGAATAGGAGTGATGTGTGAATGGAAATATCGGGTGCATGCGGCATGCGCTGATCGAAACGTCCAAAGAGATGTCGGACGCAGGAGCGGCAATCGTGGGGACAGCCGATGATGTGATTCAGCTGAGCCCGCTTTTGCGGCACCCATCAGGATCAACAAGATTTACATTGCCGATTTATGACTGAATCGATTTCAATATTATGCATTGTGACTCGCTGCGATTCTCCCTTGCTTGCCAACGGATCATGATGGAGTGAACGCGAATTTAGGGTGCCTACCCGCCCATCTTGGTAGGTAGTAGTAATGGCCAGATGAACGCTTGATTTCTGAACTCGGTGGCAAGTCAGCCCTCTATGGCTGCGCCAATAAGTTTCTTGATCATCTGACCATTGTTGCTATCTACCCAGGCACTGTATTGACGGCTAGCTGACGGAACAGTTGTATGACGGTAAGTGCATGTAGCGATTCCCGCGGGAGTGGACAGACATTCAACCCACTTGGAGGAGTTGATGTTCTCAAGGATCAGATCGAAAAGCTTCGCTCACGCAGTTCAACATTGAGAATGCGGTCGTTTTCCGAATAATCGACAGGGCAATCGACTACATGCACCCCGGGAGTGCTGATGCAGTGCAGAAGCAAAGGGCGCAGACCTTCAGCACTTTCTACGCGATGTCCTTGGGCTCCGTAGGCTTGCGCGTATAGGACGAAGTCAGGATTACCGTAGTCCAAACCGAAATCGGCGAAGCCCATGTTCGATTGCTTCCAGCGAATCATGCCGTAACCATCGTCGCGCAGGATTATTACCGTTAGGTTCATTTTGAGGCGAACTGCCGTTTCCAGTTCTTGGCTGTTCATCATGAAGCCGCCATCGCCACACACCGAAACAACCGGTCGGTCTGGATACACCAGGTGAGCAGCCATGGCCGATGGCAGACCCGCTCCCATAGTCGCGAGGGCATTATCGAGCAGCACTGTATTAGGCTTGTGGGCTTTGTAGTTACGGGCAAACCAGAGTTTGTAGATGCCATTATCCAGAGCGACGATGCCCTCGGATGGCAAGATACGACGAATGTCAGCGACAAGCCGCTGCGGATAGATTGGAAAGCGATTGTCGTCAGCACCTTCGATAATCTGCGCTTCATTGGCATCCCGGATCGTCACCATCCGCGTAAAGTCCCAGTGCGAGGTCTCAGTGAGGGCTTCACCGATCTGCCAGATAGCATTGGCAATGTCACCGATTACTTCGATCTGGGGGAAGTACACCGGATCAACTTCGGCAGAGCGGAAGTTGATGTGAATGACTTCGGTACCACCGCGAACCATGAAAAACGGTGGTTTCTCAATGACGTCGTGACCAACATTCACGATCAGATCAGCCGCTTCAACCGCACGGTGCACGAAGTCACCAGATGACAGTGCTGCGTTTCCGAGGAAGCAAGGATGACGCTCGTCGACTACTCCCTTACCCATCTGCGTAGTTACGAATGGAATACCGGTTCTGTCGATCAGTTGCTTGAGTACCTTTGCGGTCATCTTGCGGTTAGCACCGGCGCCGATTACTAAGATAGGGCTACGAGCAGTCTGCAATTTCTCGACTGCAGCGCCAATGGCTTTGTGCTCGGCCAATGGACGACGATGCAGGCTCGGTGGGATCGGGATACTATCGGTTTGTTCTGCGGCGATATCTTCTGGTAACTCCAGGTGCACGGCACCAGGCTTCTCCTCTTCGGCCAGGCGAAACGCCTCGCGTACACGGGATGGAATGTTGTCTGCAGACGCCAGTTGATGAGTGTACTTGGTTAACGGCTGCATCATGCCGACCACGTCGAGGATCTGGAATCGACCCTGCTTGGATTTCTTGATCGGCTTTTGGCCTGTGATCATCAGCATCGGCATGCCGCCAAGGTAGGCATAGGCGCCAGCGGTTACTAGATTTGTTGCCCCAGGGCCAAGTGTTGAAAGGCTCACGCCCGTCTTTCCGGTCAGACGCCCATAGGTGGCTGCCATGAAGCCTGCTGATTGCTCATGCCGAGTGAGCACTAGCTTTATTTTGGAACGTCGAAGCGATTCGAGAAGATCTAGATTTTCTTCTCCAGGGATACCAAAAATGTACTCAACGCCTTCACTTTCCAAACACTGAACAACGATGTCCGCCGCTTTTGTCATTTCTGCATACCTTTAAGTGGTGTGGACGATGTTCGCCCTGGTTATCCGAATAACGGAGGAAAATTATTGATGTGTTAATCCGCGTGCGCCCACAGATAAGTGCTCCCTAGTTTGAACTAATGATAAAAACAAAAGATAAAATGGTGCGCTTTCAGCGTACCTCTACTTAAATTATTCAGTGAATTATCGCATGAGATCACTAAAGGGTTATTATCTCCAAATGGACAAGAAACGCTTGGCCTGAAGTATTTAGCGTGGAGTGTATTCATGACGGTCAGCAGAAGCTTGATATTAGAAAGCGAATACCACTACCAATACCGATGCTATTGCCAAAACGATGACTTCTCCATCTGTATAGTTTGTTGCAGGCGCTGACACCAACGACAATGCGCCAAGAGGTGCTAAACCACCTGCGATGGCCGTACCGATTCCTCGGCCGGTACCAAAACCAGAGGATCGGGTCTGGGTGGGAACTGACGATTGAGAAAAGAACACTGCGGAGCAAACATCATCGGGGCGAGGATGGCGGCGCCTACGCCAATGGTTAAATAAATCATCAGACTATCGCCCGCGTTCAGCAATGACAGGAACGGGTAGGCAAACATTAGCGAAAGCACACCACCAAGTATTAGCACCGTCTTACTGCTCCACTTGTCACAGAGCCATCCGAAGAAGGGAACGGCAACAATAGCGGTCATACTAGCAATAGTTATCTTAATAGCACTCATGGTGGCGTCCTACCTGCAGATAAGCCGGTGGTCTGTGCCGGCTTGCAAGCAGATCGTCGGGGGTAAATGGCTGGCATAAACATTGATCAGGAGATCCCCGTTTCGAGGTGAATATTTCGCTTGCCGGCAGTAGCTTTGAAGAAGCTGTATGGCAATCAGGTTGTCCGACTAATGATAATGTGAAAAAAAAGGCGTGCCACAGCACGCTTTTAACATTCCAAGGTTCGATCAAATTAGTCCATTGCTGGAAGCTCTATTTGAAGGCGTCGGGCCGATGCGCGCAAATGGGCATCGGCACAGGCAGCAGCCTTATGCCGATCACCCTCGGCTATGGCCTGATATAGCTCTTCGTGTTCATGGGTAGCATCTGCTGAACCACCTATAAACCGCGAGGCAGAGTTCTCCCATGCAGTTTTTCTAGCGTCTGCTAATTGACTTCTAAGAAAGTCATGAAAGGATACGAAATAGTCATTCTTGGTCGCTTCAGCAATTGCGCGGTGAAACTCCACGTCTGCCAAAGCTGCTGCTTTAAGGTCGTTGTTGTCATGCATTTCCTGTAATGCACGCTTCATCCGTTGAAGATCCTCATCGTCTCGACGCTGAGCCGCAATCGAGGCGGCTTGAGTCTCAATCCACAGACGCATTTCAAACATCTGTGCGAGGTCGGAAATGGTGTCTCGCTTTTTAGGGAAGCGAAAAACAGTTCCAGCAGGCGTCTGTGAAATGTACGAACCAAGTCCTCGCTTTCCAATCAATACGCCATCGGCTTTCAGCTGAGCGATGGCCTCGCGAATCACTGAGCGACTAACGTTCAATTGTTCCGCGAACTGTTGTTCTGTCGGCAAGCGTGATCCAGGAGCGAGCTGGCCTGAGTCGATTTCTTCGCGGATGACGCTGACAACACGCATCACGAGAGAGTCAGGACGCTGTAGCTCTAGCATAAACATAACGCAGCCTCTTTGGTCAGGTTGTCAGACATTAAACTCTCGGAGCTTGAGTTGTCAATAACACTGGAAATCAGAGATTAACACCGCCTGATTCTGCCCCCGTAGCGATCATCCGACCACGTGAGGAAGGGCTAAGCATCGAAAAGTTGCTTGAGAGGCACTCAATGCTCCTGTCGTTGAAATTCTGAGCAAATCCGCCTGGTTACAATACCCAGGACCGCTGTGCAGCACAGCAATCGCCAAGTCCCTTTAAATCTGAGTATTTCTGGTCTCGCTCTGTGCCTTACCTGGTTCCATATCTGCCGCCCCATTCTTTCGCTGAGCCGCTTTACCTCTGATTGCCGGGAATGTGGCGTACTGGGCGATCAGCCCGGCAACTGAAACTGTCCTCAGGACCTTAAATCTTGAACCGCGCTACCAACGCATTAAAGGAGACGGCTAGACGAGACAGGTTCTGACTGGAGGCGCTGGTCTGGTTAGCGCCAGCAGCGGTCTGGGTCGAAAGGTCCTGGATGTTCAGCAGATTACAGTCCACCTCACGGGCGACTTGGGCTTGCTCTTCGGATGCCGCAGCAATCACTAGATTGCGCTCGTTGATGGTGGCGACCCTATCGGTAATTTTCTCCAGTGCCGCCCCGGCGCTCTGAGCCAGTTCCTGGGTGTTGGTTGCCAGCGACAAGCTCTTGCCCATGGCAGCGACGGCCCCATTAGCACCAGACTGTACAGTACTGATCATGTCTTCAATTTCTATGGTCGAGGCTTGGGTGCGATGGGCGAGTGCACGCACTTCGTCGGCCACCACAGCAAACCCGCGCCCCTGTTCGCCAGCACGGGCAGCTTCGATGGCAGCGTTGAGTGCCAGCAGGTTAGTCTGTTCGGCGATGCTGCGTATTACGTCCAATACCTTGCTGACTTCGCGAATGTGCCCGGCCAGCTCGGTAACTGTCTGTGTCGACTCGGTTATCTCCTCCACCATGGTGCTGATGCCTATAAGCGTATGGTCAACCTGACTGCGGCCGTGAGCTGCGTCTTCGGTTGCGGCTTTAGAGGCCTCGGAAGTCGATACGGCATGGCGCGCCACTTCCTCGACTGCTGCAGTCATCTCATTGACGGCGGTGGCCGCCTGCTGGATTTCGTCATTCTGCCGCGTCAGCCCACGGTTACTTTCCTCGGTCACCGCGCTCAGTTCTTCGGCGGCCGAGGCCAACTGATCCGAGGCGCTGGCGATCTGCTGAATGGTGTTTTTCAAGCCGCTTTGCATGTCCGCCAAAGCATTTAGCAGTTGCCCCGCCTCATCTTCTCGGGTAGTGGAAATGCTCTGGGTCAGATCGCCACCGGCAATGCGCTGAGCACTTTCGACTGCTACCGCTAGTGGCCGAGTGATCATGCGCGTAATCAGAATGCCAAGAGCGACGGCCACGAGAAAGGCGATCACAATCCCTATTAGAAGCATCAGTGTGGAGCTGGCTTTGAGTACTTGCGCCCCCTCGGCGCCTTCTTTGATCTGTCGATTGTTCGAATCGATCATAATCCGTAGGTACTCGCGGGCATTTTTGAACTCGACAACCGAAAGCGCATGCAAGCGAGTACGTGCCTGAGCACGATCGCCGGCGTCCATCAACTCAATGACCTTCTGCGAACCGACCAAATAATTGCGCCACATATCTTCGTACTTGTCCCCCGCCGTCCGCTCATCAGCTTCCAGAGGGGTAGCACGGTAGGTCGCAAAGGCCTTTTCCGCCCGCTCAAGATCCGTTGCTAAGCTCTCGCGAACACGCGATCTGTCAGCTTCAGGCACCTCGCCAGCCTGAGCGTCGAGCAACCGGTAAAGCCCGCGGTTGTGAGCGGTCAGGCTGGACAGAGTCTCGTTGACGTTGCCCACCGAGACTAGGTTGCTTGAAAAAGTCAACGACAGCGCAGCGGCCAAACGGATAATCCCCGCCATTCCCAATCCGCCCACTACTAGGGTGATCAGGGCACAAAAGACAAACGCGGTCATAAGCTTAGTCGATAGTTTGAACTGATTCAGGATGTTCATGTACGTGTTCAACTCTCATATAGTGAAAGTAATTTAACTAGAATCTTGGTACTTATTTGGATCAGTCGCGTAGCCAATCATCGTAGTTACATGCGTGCAAGCTTTTAGAGCTCGCCGTTGAAGGTCAGATGGTGATGGGGCAGTTATACAAATGCTACTGCAAAAATCAAAAGAAAGTGGAACAAGTGAGTGCCATATGTCAGACGGTACGAATCTGGCTTATGCCTCTGGTTACGGGAGTTGAACGTCGAACGCTTAATTTAGCGAAGCATGCTGTCCGTACCCCTTAACACCGGCGTAATTTCCTAAAGGTTACTATGCCGCCAAGCCTTAATATCACAGTGCAAATAAATCCATATCCATTTTTCGAAGATACTGTGCCCGGTAATTATTAATTGCCTCCTGACCGCAAGTCAATTAAGTGAACAATTCACGTAAAAAAAGGATTATCTGCAAGCAACCCTGCAGATAATCCAGCCCGACCATATGGCGCAAAGGGAAGAGCCTATGACCAAGATCGGAAGGAGAGATCGTAAACTATACTCTTTCATACCGCACTAATTTTAAATGTAGCCGCCATATAAATTTTACAACTGCAAAAATTTATTCCTTTGGAATTCGATTTCAGATTTAACATCTGGTAATTATATTTTGAACCGCATGACATATTGCTGCAGCTCCTCTCCAAGCACTGCCAAAGATGTGCTAGAAGTGGCAGTATCGTCACTTGCCTTTGCCGTTTTTTCCGAGATTGACCGGACCTCGGTAATACTGCCACTTATTTGTTCAGCCGCGGCGCTCTGCTCCTCTGCGGCAGCTGCAATTTGCAAATTCATAGTTTGCATCACAGATACACTCTGACTGATGCTGGTAAGAGATGTGCTAGCCTCACGCCCCAAATCCAAAGTCAGGGCCGCCATTCCGCAACTGCGAGCCATTAAGTCGCTAGCGGTATTGGCTCCGCGTTGCAAACTGGACACCAGGTTATCAATTTCCGTTGCCGCTTGTTGTGTACGTTGGGCCAAAGCTCGTACCTCGTCAGCAACAACAGCAAATCCTGCACCTGCTTGTCCAGCTCGAGCAGCCTCTATCGCCGCATTTAATGCAAGTAGGTTTGTTTGTTCTGCAAGGGACTTAATTATTGACAGTACCCCCCCGATTTGTTGACATTCGCCTTGCAACGACGCAACAGATTCGGCGCACAGCGAAATTTCACCGGTAAGACGATCCAATTCCCGGACCGCTTGATTCAGCTTTTGGTCCCCACCTTTGACAACTTCATCAGCCTGGATTGCAGCCACCGATGCGTCTTCCGCATTGCGTGCTACGTCTTGGACTGTATGCACCATTTCACGCATAGCGGTGGCAACCTGATCCGTTTCCCTCCGCTGCCTGCTCACACCTACATTAGTCTGTTCAGTGGCTGCCGAAAGTTGCTCCGCTGCTCCAGCGATTTTAATGACCCCATCACCAATGAATCCGATCAGTTGGCGTAGATTCTGCGCCATTTCGCTGATGCTTCGTTCAAGTTGACCAAGTTCGTCCTTGCGTTCACTAATAAAATTCGAGCGTAAATCACCCTTCGCAATGAGAGAGGATATATCTAGCATTTGGCGCAATGGCTGCACAATCTGACGGGTAATTAACCAAGCCGCCAAGAACGCGAACACAATGGAGATCAACGTAGTACCGATAAGTGATTGTTTGGCTGAAGCCACTACTGTGGCTCGATATGCGATCTGCTCTTGACTCAACTGCGCAGTCGCCGATCGCATAGAGTCGCCATAATCGGATAGTTCCTGAGCTGCAGCTTTACTTTCAATCAAAGCTCGACTAAACGAATCATAGCCCTCCTGATATTGCTTGAGAATTTCTTTTATGTGAAGAAGAGATGCCCGCTCAATTTCGGGGGTTAATGCGACTGACTGATCAAGCGAAACCGTAAAATCTTTTATGGCGTCTGCTGCTGCTTTCTCCGAAGCTTCAGTTTTCTCATGAACGAAACCACGCACTAAAAATCTAACGTTGCGCAAACTCCGGTCTAAATGACTAAGCAATTGGACACGTTGAGGGAGAGAAATGTGGTAATTTCCGTCAACGATTTTTTTGAAGCCAATAGCGTGTAGTTCATCGATTGCCGTTAAGGCAGCATTGCCAAAACTAACCATTTTGGCACGTGATGCGTCACGACGATTTTGTGCCTGTAATAACTTATGCAAAGAGTTACGGTATTCGTTAAGAGACGCCTGAATCTCAAGGAGACTTTTCTGCTCAGACGGCGCATTCAGAAATAGGATATTTTCCTTAAGTTGGCTATCCATTGATGAAATATGCAGATCGAGCTGACGAGCTTCCCCCGGGGAACCCGCTGCAATGAACCGCTCAACACTGACTTGTGATTGAAGCAACAACACCTCCATACGATTGACCCGAGAGATATTGTCGCCGCTAGACACCATTTTATCATTGCTACGCAAGCCACTAAACATGACGACCAGCGTTAACATCAGTATTAATCCAAAACCGACCGCAAGTTTTTTGCTTACTGAAAGGTTGACAAAACTTATAGATGCCATTTTTATCAATTCTATCTTAAGTAAAAAATCATTCCCCATTACTTTGCACTAAGCAAGCAACCAGAGATGGAGTCAAGCGTAGCAAAAGACTACCCAGCCTTTGACTGAGTAGTACTCCCCATTAGCTCTTACAACATTGGTATCGAGTAGCTAAGGATCAGGCGGTTTTCGTCCTGGTCGCGCTGGCCCGGGACATCGTTACGCCACATGGCGTTTTTCCACATGAGGCCCAAGTTTTTCAGTGGACCGCTCTGAACTACATACGCCAGCGTTAGGTCGCGCTCCCATTCGGAACGGCCGGAGCCGGCGACTGCGGTGCTGGCGCTGCTGATGGTGTCGATGTTGTCGCCACGTAGGTAAACGATGCCGGCAGTAGCGCCTGGCAAGCCAACCTTGGCGAAATCATACGAGTAGCGCGCTTGCCAGGTGCGCTCGCCGGCGCGGGCAAATTTCTGGATTTGCGAGTCGGTGATGATGTAAGCCGACGAACCGTCGCCCTGGTTCAACCACGGAAAGTCACTGCTGCCGTTACTGACCTGGTAACCGCCACCGAAGGTATGCCCGGCAACGCTGTACAGGAACAGACCGCTGTACAGATTGTTGTCGACCTTGCCTTTACCCGCTCTGAAGCCTTGGTAGTTACCGGTGGAGTAGTACAACGGATCGTGACCGTTGGCACCGTCGTCAGAGCTTTTGAAGTAACGCAAATCCGACTTCAGCACGCCCGGGCCGATTGCCCAGTTGTGTACCAGCCCCAGGAAGTGTTGCTTGTAGAAGTTTTCCAAATTGCCGTAGTAGTACTGGGCCGTCAGGTCTTTGGTGATTTTGTAGTCACCACCACCGTAAATGAACTTGTTGCTGTCACGACCTGCGGCCGTGCGGCTGTTGGCACCTGCGATCGATAGCTCCTCATAGTTGCTGGAGTTACGACCCTTGGCGTGCTCGATCTGGCCGCCGACCAGTGTTAGGTCTTTGATGTCAGCGGAGGTGATCTGGCCACCTTGAAAGGTTTGCGGCAACAGGCGACCGTCGTTGGTAACGATGACGGGCAGTTTCGGCTGCAGAGTACCCAGCTTGAGTTCTGTCTGAGAGATCTTGGCTTTGGCTGTTAGGCCCAGGCTGGAGAAATTATCAACCGCTTCGCCATTCGACTTGCTGGGGAAGACAGTACCGCCGTAGGAAGTGGCGGTGGCGCCATTAGTGCCGCCGCCCGAATCCAGCTTGATACCAAGCAAGCCGATAGCATCGACACCGAAGCCGACGGTGCCATGGGTATAGCCTGAGATGAAGCGCAGATCCAAACCTTGCCCCCATTCTTCATTCCGACTTTGAACACTAGCAGCTGTGCTGGCAGCATGATCTCGGTTGTCGTTATTAATATAAAAGTTACGTAAACCTAAAGTGGCTTTGCTGTCCTCGATGAAGCCCCCAGCCATTGTCTGCTGAGTCAGTAAAGCAGCCGCTACCGCCAAACCCACGTTTGGTTTTTTCATGAATTTTACTCCAATATGCTATTATTATTTTTAATGCAGTTGGTCAACGCGTGTCAGATCACACAAGCTATAAACAACCACCACCCAAGCTATTCAACTAGAGTTCTGGGCGCCCATTGTAAATAAACGCCAAAATAGCCCAGTCCAGACATGAAATATCGAACAACCCAAAGCTCATACATATAAGTGCTTAACTCTAGAGCAAACTTTGTTGATAATCAGCAGCCAACGCCACCATCACGGCTAGCTTGAAAGTCGATACCCCATCACAGTAGGCGAGTGGAAATAATATTGAAGCACAGTTAATGATCTAAATCACCTTCCTACGACCCTACTATAAATTTTTTGAACCAAGCTCCTCAGCACCAACATAGCAACGATTACTAAAAATACTGCGAACAACGATAGCGCGTAAAGACCCACAGATAATTTTTTCGCAGGCACCAAAATGATAGCCGGCGCGATAAGACTTTCACAGTCACCAAGTTGCCCGCAGCGTTATTAATAATACATGCAGCTGATGCCTTACGACGCATATACCCTGACGTAATATCCTAATACGTCGCCTGATATACCCATCGCAGTAACAAAATGCATTGCAATGCTAGGTTGGCATGCGAGCCAACTCACAAAAACATCATGAGCGTTTCGAAAGGGATAGAGCTAATGTCCACTTCAAGCAACGATTACTCACCCGTTAGTTTTTAAACTGAGAGTGCTTGCGTCCTTGATCGCACAATGCGAAAACCACGACCAATACAGACGCTATCGCCAGGATGAGGACTACGCCATCTGTGGAGTGTGTCGTGGACGCGGCCACCAACGATAATCCACCAAGAGGTGCTAATCCCCCCGCAATGGCAGTACCGATTTCGCGACCTGTACCAAAACCTGAGGAACGCGTCTGTGTAGGAAACTGGCGACTCAGGAAAGAACCCTGTGGAGCAAACATCATTGGGGCGAGGATTCCAGTGCCGACGCCAATGGCTACATAGATCATCAAACTCTCGCCGGTGTTGAGCATGGCCAGGAATGGGTATGCAAACAACAACGAAAATACACCACCAAGCATGAGCACTGTCTTGCTGCTCCACTTGTCACACAGCCAACCGAAGAAAGGTACAGTGACAATTGCAACCAAGCTGGCAATAGTTACCGACAATGACGTTACATGAACGTCAACTCCCTTGAATTGAGTCAGGTATGCCAGCGAGAATGTTTTGAACATGTAGCTCAATGCATTGTAGCCAATGGCTACGAAAAATACGACCGCCAAGCCTTTCAGGTCATTTTTAAATAGTGCTTTCAACGGCGATGTCTTTGTTTTTACAGCCTGCTCGCTTAGTTCCGCAAACTTGGGTGTTTCCGGAATACTTCTACGGACCCACATGCCAACGCCTACCAACGCAATACTGCAGATAAAGGGGATGCGCCATCCACCTGAAAGCAGGAATTCATTCCCGTTTATGGTCAATAGGTAAATGGTCAGTGATGAAAGCAGCAGACCCAGGTTTAAACCTAGCGCCGGCCACGCCCCCTGACTTCCGCGCTTGCCTTCGTCAGCATGTTCATAAGAGGTGACCGCTGCACCAGACAGCTCAGCCCCCGCCCCCAGCCCCTGAATGATTCTTACAGCGACCAAAATTATGGGGGCCCATATGCCGATTGAAGCGTAGCTAGGAATCAGACCAATCAATGTTGTGCAGACACCCATCAAGCAAAAAGTCAGCACAAGGACTTGCTTACGGCCGAATTTGTCTCCTAAGTAACCGAAAAAAGCACCGCCAAACGGACGAGCGATAAATCCAATGGCAAATGTTGAAAAGGCTAGTAGTGATGCAGTCGTTGGATTGCTGTTATCAAAGAAGATTTTCGAAAATACAATCGCCGCCATTGTTGCGTACAAGTAAAAATCGTACCACTCCAGCATTGAGCCAAATATCGTGGCTGCCGCAACTTTGCGCAGGCGTTTTTTCGATTGCTCTGGGGTTTCTGATAGAGGACTGCTTACTTTAAGCACCGTCATTTTATGTTCCTCGTGCGTTATTGTCTTTGTTTTCAAGTTCAAGCTTATTGCTCTCTACCGCGCTAAGGAGCTAATAGAGTCTCTTCAGGTACTTGGCTGTCGGCCTCCAGTGAACATCAAAGATACTGTTTCATTAATGGTTGGTATTAGTTGCGCTGAAGATTCGGTCAGCAATCATGGAGCCTATGGGAATGGCCGAGGTGGCTGCGGGAGACGGCGCATTGCACACATGGAGCATCCGGGGTGTTTCGGCAAATAAAAAATCATGCACCAAGGTGCCGTCACGCATGACCGCTTGCGCACGAATACCTGCTTCATACGGCAACAGATCATCAATGTTCAGTGAAGGGCAATATTTCCGGCATTGCTCCAGGTAACCGGATTTGAAGATTGAGTTTTTCATCTCTACACCACCTGAGCCGAGATTCTGCCAGATAGTTTTCCAAAACCCGGGAAAGGTCATGTACTGGGCTATATCACGCCAGTTGATTGAAAACTTCTTATAATTTTCACGACTCAGACCCAGCACGGCATTGGGGCCTACTGTGACACTGCCATCTATCATGCGTGTCAGATGCACACCTAAAAACGGTAGCTCCGGATCCGGGATGGGGTAAATCAAGTGATTAACAATATTATTTTTCGTTGCCGGCAGGCGGAAGTACTCTCCGCGAAACGGGATGATCTGGTGATCGAGCTTTATGCCTGCTAGCGTCGCCAGGCGATCGGATTGCAGGCCGGCGCAAACCACCAGCTTTTTAGTACACCAGACACCGTCATGGGTGCTGACCGTCACGTTGTCACCGTTTTCCTCTATGGCTGTAACCGTCTTTTGGAGACATATTTCACCGCCACCGTGAGAAATAACGCGCGCCATGGTTTCACATATTTCCCGGTAGTCGACGATGCCCGTGGCGTCGACGAACAGGGCGCCGAGTCCCGTGATGTTCGGCTCACGGCGACGCAGCTCATCCGCGTCCAGACGCTCAACTTTCATTCCATTGAGTTGCGAGCGTTCATACAACGCCCCCATCCGCTGGACTTCCACGGCAGTGGAGGCCACCAGTAATTTGCCGCAAACCTCGAACTTGACACCGTGCTCCGCACAAAACTGCTTGGTTGCCTCGGCGCCGCGCTTGCATAAATCAGCCTTGAGGCTACCGGGCGTGTAATAAATGCCAGCATGGATCACACCACTGTTATGACCTGTCTGGTGCTTGGCCAAGCTGGTTTCTTTTTCCAGAATCACCAGCGATGCCGAGGGCTGGCGCTTGAGTAATTCCATTGCGGTGGCAAGACCCACGATCCCGCCGCCGATGATGCAAAAGTCGTAGATCATTGTTGGAATGCCTTAAATCGATCTATTCCGGTCCGGCTATCAGGTTGTCAGACTAATGGCCTCGTTAAAAACCAGCATGCCTCAGCACACTTCAGAGCCCAGAGTTTCTGAGCAGATCCACTTCCATAGCGGAGGTATTGCATGTCAGGTTGTCAGACAATAATCCGCATAGATTCCAGTTGTCAACACTCATTCGCCTGTGAACCATACAGCTAGGTCTTTCTGTGCCAAATCACCGCAATGCAGGCTGTGGTCCGCTCCCAAAGGGCAGAATGCCCTGTACTACGACAATCTGACCTTACACGCCTTAAGATTTGCCGGTCTTCAGCACGTGCTGAACGGAAGGTGCCGCCACGTTCGCTGAACTCAGGTGTAAAGATGTTTATAGCTCCTACCGCCTTCGGTTGGATCAATCACTTGGCATCCCTTGCATGGCTTTCGACCATCTCGCAGTCACTCGGACCGATGATTGCAGCAGTCTGCGCATTCTCTTTTCTGCGCTCGAAACGTGCATTGGGTATCAATGATCGGCTTTTGCAGCTATCCATCATTTGCTTTTTGGACGTCCTGAAGCCTGTAGTGGAGCCAGATTGCGTATCGGCTTTTACGCTACTCGGGCCTTCGATCGCTGAATTATCCACTGGTATTGCTGCAGGCGTGCGTACCGATGAGGCATAAGCCGTGACGGTAGCCGAAGCGACGCCGTCGAGGTTAACTATGACGAAATTTGTCGTCTAGGTTCGGCAATCATCGGCTTTCCTCGGCTAATTGTCTCCTTTGTTACTCATGAAATTTCAACGAATCGACCAAAAATTTCGAAGTTCGACTGGCTGATCCAGCAGCATAAGTCTGCGGTATCCAGAGCTACCCCAAATTCACAACATCAAGAGGAAAACCTACTAGTTGGTAGACAGATGCCTTAAAGTGTAGAAATATCGCATCGAGTTACTGCCCCGCCCCTTTTAAGAAAGAAAGGATGGCCAGCTCCAGCGAGCCTTTTCCAATCCTGCATCCTGCTTGAAAGAACACCCATCCTTACACAAGTCTGCCGTAAAAGACCTTAGTGAAATGACGTTAATTCTGATATGAGGCGCTTTAATGACCAACATTTCTTCTGCGCTACAAGTCCCGTCTATCAGACCGACTGCTGGATTGGGCGAAAGCAACCTGCGCTCGACGACAAACGGATCAGATTTTGAATTCCGGTTGACGGTGCAATCTACAATCCATCCTCAACCGCCCGAGCCATATAGGGCTAAGGTGCTTACTGAGCTTAACGCGAACATGGCCCGAAGACCTGATGTGGAAGCGATGCTTCAATCATTGGCATGGCGCAAGACCGTCAGTACTCCGAACAAAACCAGTCAATCAGTGCCCCTCAGGCGAGCCAGTGGCTTGACTATTCCGAATTACAGCTTCCCGGATCACGACTTTCTGGCTGCTAATGAGATCATTAAACTTGCTAGCGCTCAACATTACGGTAGTGCACCGTATTCACCGCTCATGGATGACCTAGACGCGTTGATGACCACTCCCGATGAAGGCAACTTCACAACTGAAATCATCGATGAAGGCGGACTGAATGCTTTCGCGATTGCAGTCGCTCTGTCTTCAACCACTCTCACCTGGATGCCGACTGAAATTATTCGCGCGCCACTGCAAGCGCCCCGCATTCGGAATTCGCGCCTTCGCAAGCCCTATTCACAGCACAGCAATCCTCTCGATCAGTCGCGTGCAGACGCAGGGCATAACCATGGGAACCAGGAGTGACTTGAATCGCAACTTGCGTTGTCGAAGTGAATTCGCGCCCGCAGAGGAGACTTATCTGGTCATGAGCGTCGGCGTAGCTCCCAGATCGAGCGCCTAGTTTTTCGGCTTTTTCGCACCAGATCCCGTTGAACCAGTTATAGCCCATCTGCCCGGGCTTTCGTTACTCCCGACAATCTGAACAACGTACTTTCGGTTCTCGAAGCCCAACTTGGGGACTCGAATCCGTATGGGATAACCGTACTCAGGCGCCAACGCGACTTCGCCATAATCCAGCGTCGGGTGCAAGGCAGTCGTCGAGACTGGAGTAATAACGATCAGCGCACCTGAAACCGACGACCTTCGTTGTGGTATCGGCCCCGATGTGTTCCAGGAACATTTTGAGGGTACACCTCCCCATTGCCTCCCCAGCAGACGTGTAATGTCTGTACGTTGCAATAATAGGCGAAATTTTAGCTTCTTTGGACGAATACGGGAGCGGCTGCCATCATCCAAGCCTTCACGGTCTCTACATTCTGCATCGCGGCGTGCCTTGCGGTAGACGCGAGACTGAGTCTTACCTTGGCCCGCCAACCTCTTGTGGGATGGCAAACGGCAGTCATTTGCACAACAGAGTGAATCAACAGGCTCCCTGCGAGTCGATCATGCTTGAGGCAAGATCGGCAAGGGCACGAAGACTGTCCATCTGCCGCATATCCTGGTGGTAACCCATCCATATGTCGCGACCCGGTGGCGGCTCGTGTGGATCAATTAGTCGCAGCCCCGTTAACTGGTCTCCCAGGGGGCGGGGCAATACGGCGACCCCCTGCCCTTGAGCGCACATTTGAGCCTGGACTGTGCGGCTGCTACTAGTGAACACGGTGCGTGCCAAAGGGTAACGCTGCTGCAGCCACTGCACATCGGGATAATGAGACTGGGCAATACTCATAGTGATCAAACCAAGTCCCTCACCCTTAGGTTCAGGGTCGGGGCTTCCAACACACACGTACAACCCATAGCTAAGCGTGATCAGCTTGCGGTGAACAATATCGGGCTCGGTGAAAGGAACGATCCGAAACGCGATGTCGGCGTCGCGACGAGCAAGGTCAAACAATCGATGCCCCGGAATGACCTCAGGCACGATCAGCGGGTAACGTTGCCCCAGTTCTTTCAGAACCGGGGCCAGCACATAGCAGGCGAACCAGTCAGCAGAGGAAATACGTAATACACCTTCGGGCTGTGCACGCTCCCCCGCAAGGCGCCGTTCGATTGCCAACGCACTTTGCTCCATTTCTTGCGCCAGGCTGAGTACCTTCGCCCCGCTGTCGGTCAGTACCAAGCCTTGGGCGGTACGCAGAAAAATGGGCTGGCCACTGGACTGTTCAAGCACCTGCAAGCGCCGCCCCACAGTCGGATGGCTTACACCCAACAGCTTTGCGGCAGCGCCCAACGATCCGCTGCGGGCAATCGCCAGAAATACCCGCACATCGCTCCAGTCCATGCTTTTCCCCGTACAAAAATGAACAGTGCGCAACAATGGCACTGCCGTGTAATCCCAAGCCCTACATATTTGTCTGTACACACATTCGTCGAAACTCCAACCGAGGACAGTAAATGAAGATTGGCTCCATCGGTAGGGAAAGCTTGGGCAGAGCGATTATTCCTTTACTAATCCGGGTGGCTAATGCGTCCCGGCGCGGACCTGTAGTCACACCCTGATTACGCACTCCGCTTCCGGGACCAGTGGGTGTTGATCGCTGTGGGCGGGAGATCCGAAGTTTTATTGAGTAGAACCTCATGATAAAACGTGGTGATTACCTGAGGCTCGAATGGCCTGAGTCATGCGCTTGCTGATGCAGTCTTGGCCCTGAGTGATCAGTTGGTCGCGACCGCGCGATATTGAAACGCTTCGCGACTTTGAGTATCGCTTTCCCCAACAAATGCGCCTCGCCCAACTAGATGTCACGAAGCCAGAGAGAGTCATTCAGGCCGCGGCCACCGCTGTAGAGACTTTCGGAGGATTGGACATTCTGGTCAATAACGCCGGATAAGGCATGATCGGTGCTTTAGAAGTGGAATCGCCAGACGAACATAGTCCGTTATTTGAAACGGATTTTTGTGGATTGATCGACGTCTTCAGAGCAGCCCAAAACGGCCCTATGGCGGCAGCTTTCATTGACTTCGAGTTATGAATCTTTCGATCAAAGGTTGGGTAATGGCACCAAAAACTTTAGGGTCCCCGTACGCGCGAGCAGAAAGCATGGCACCATGCACCGTTGCCATGAACGTCTCCGCTTCGGCCCGCGTATCGTTAGACAAAACCATAGAACCTTGGGCTGCACCTCTTTCTAGTACTGAGGTCAGCCATGCCGACAGTGCCTGGAAATGAGCCCTTACTTCTACAACGATTTCGTGAGGCAGCACTGGAATCTGGGTAGCAAGCAATGCGCAAACGCAATAGCCCTTGGTTGCATCCCCAATGCATTCCTGCCAATAACCCGTATAGGCCTTGAGCTGGGCCGTCGGACCGGGGTTCACACGTTCGATATGGGCGATGCCAGCTTCGGCTTCTTGTCGATACTGGGTGACAAGCGTGCGCACCAGGTCGGCTTTGGTTGGAAAGTGATGATGAATGCTGGCTTTGCGAATGCCCACGAACTCGGATATGTCCGCATAACTGAATCCGTTGTAGCCACCGGTGATGATTAGCGAGCGAGCGCAATTAAGGATTTCAAAAGAAGTGTTGGAATGTTTAACCATAGCGCGAGCCTACCTTCTGGTAGGTTTTAGGTCAAGCCAGGCCATTATTGATACGGTAACTTGGAAGCCTCGATGAATGATGAGGCTTTCAACTGCAACCTTACCTCGACCGTCGTTCGTCTCTTTGCGCAAATATTTCAGATGATTACGCAGCAAGGAAGGAACACTGAGATGCATGAAGAGCGGTGTGCCGATCCGGGATCGTTCTGATTACATAAAGATTCCCGCTCACGCTTTGTGCGACGAGCGGGAATGCTGCTTTAGTACTCTTCTAAGGAACGGCGCTTAGGGCTTGGTGACCTAACGAACCAAGTGAGCGGTTTTTGGTTTTTTTCTCAGAGATAACAATTGCACGGTTACGCCACCGATCAGCGCGACCGCTATAAACCCCAGGATACCCTTGAGGAGCGGTGAGTTCGAGTCGGAAACAATGGGGTGGCCGTCCGGAACGCGACGTAGTGTTTCCGAAACGGTCGGAACCATCAGGAAAAATACGGTGAGGCTCAAGAAAATCGTTTCAAGATATACACCTGCTCGTCCGAGCCACCGAATGTAACCCGCTCCATAACCAGCGAGCAGCAGTATGAGGGTAATCCCGCCGATCACCGGGCTTATTGGTTGATGAGCTACAAAAAAAACCGTACAACCGCCAATCAACATGAAAATAAAGTAAGCAATCCCGGCTCGCGACCGCGGTGCTATGCGCCCGTATTTGAACAGCATATAAGCGGCCAGTGGAATGGCCGGCAAGCTCCCAAGGGTGTGTACCCAGCCGAGGGGTGATATTCCAAACATTCGGTGTTTCCTTATTTCAGTGAATGATGTGTTAGACGCAGCCTTCGCTTAGAAATTTGCCATTGTACCTGTTTGAGAATCCCATGACTTCATGGGTTTAGACTATTCAACATGTGACTGTGTTGACATGACTGATTCGCTGGAAAATTTGACCATTCTTCCGGACGTTTGGACGGACTGGCCGCCGGAGGCTTACTCTCACAGGTGATGGCCAACAAACGGTTTGCCATGCAGATACTCGAAAGTACGCGTCGACTATACCTATCAAACACGCGAGAGCTTCGACAGAATTCGTGTTTCAGTCGATATGATGAGCGACCAGAACATCTTTCTTGTTAGAGGCTGGATGATAAAAAAGCCCATCACGCGGGCATTTTCGCCCATCCTGCATCGGTCAACGGGATTGACTGAGGGACCACTGGATACGACTCATTGCCCGCAACAGGCACCCAATCTTTTAGAGGAGTCAGGTAATGCAGCTCAAAACGTCGGGACAGGAAAGCCCAAACTCCGTCACGGCGTTCAAACTTGTCGTGATATAGCCCGCTGACTTCTACGGGGCCTTTTTCGATATCATAGAAAAGGCAATCCGCCGCTACAGTGCCTATCGCGCTGTCGCCCTCGATCTCTATCAACGGATTGGCCATCCAGTGATGCATATGCGGCATCTGCTTCCAGCTATTTTCTGCCATTGCCAAGACTTCATCACGGCTCGTAGCGCTCCCGAAACCCGGAAGATCAAGCGTCGAATCTACGTGCCAGATTTCCCGCAGGAGCCGCACATCCACGCGATCGAACGCGTTCGCGTACGCACTGATAAGCCTCTCAATGGCCATACGACTCTCCAAGGCGTCCAAGCGAGCGGCCAAGTCTTCAATATTCATAGAAGCTTTCCTGTCTGGGGCAGCCCCTGCGAGGAGCTGCTTTGGGCTTACGAGTTTTTAGATTTGCGACAGACCACCGTCGACCATCAATTCAACGCCGTTGACATACTGGGCATCGGCGGACGCAAGGAACAATGCGCATGTGGCAATCTCCTCAGGCTCAGCCATGTAGCCCAGCGGCGTGATCTGCTCAACGTATTCGCGCAGCGCAGTGATGTCGCTCCCGGTCATTTTCAAACCGTTGTCTTGAATCGGGGTCCGGGTGAAGCCAGGGCTCAGCACATTCGCCCGGATCTTACGACCTTTAAGTTCATTGGCCCACGTGCGAGCGAAGGACCGCACTGCTGCCTTGGAAGCGTTGTAGAGACTCAACCCTTCAATGCCATTGCTGGAGCAGATCGAGGCGGTCAGGACAATTGACGAACCGTCCTTCATCAATGGCAACAGCGTTTGAACAGTGAAGAAGACACCTTTCACGTTAATGTCGAACATTGTGTAGTAAGCGGCCTCGCTGGTTTCGCCCACAGGATTTTTTTCGCAGATGCCAGCATTAGCAAACACCGTGTCCACTTGGTCGCCTCGCGCCTCGATAATGGCCCTGAGCTCATCAAGATCCGCTTGGCGGGAAACATCGGAAATTACGGCCACTGCCTTGTCTCCCAATTTATCAACCGCCGCCTCCAGCGTACCTGCCGAACGGCCAGTGATGTAAACGCGCTTTGCACCCTCCTCAATCAGACCTTGCGCGATAGCAAACCCGATACCGGTGGAGGCGCCCGTAACGACTGCAATCTGATTAATGAATTTACCTGGCATGGTTGACTCCTTAGTGTGGATATAAGGATTAACTTAAACGAGTTAGCCATTGTGGGAGTCATTTTGCTCTGACGGCACTGCCATAAATGAACGCGCATTGTGCATTTTTGAGCGGCGAAACCGAGTGGAGAATCCTTTAGATTGGAACTGATCGGTTCTCGGCGTTAACCGACACTCAGGAGTTTTTATTCGATGAGTCATGCAACCGGACCAGGGCGTCCAAGACAGTTTGAACTGGAGGATGCCGCCCGCAATGCAATGAACGTATTTTGGGATCGCGGCTATGAAGGCGCGTCGTTGCACGACTTGATCGAAGGCACCGGATTATCCCGGGGGAGTCTGTACAAGGCCTTTGGCGACAAGAAAGGGCTGCTCTTGGCAGCTCTCGATATCTATACCGCGCAAGCCTTGAAATCAACGGCAGACATTCTTTCACGGCCTGGCGCCGTCAGGCAGGTGCTCCGCGAAGCAATGCTGCGCCACGCCTGCGCTTCCTCAGGCGAAGCCGGTCGACGGGGCTGCCTGCTGGTTACGGTCGCGAATGAGCAAGCGGTTCAAGATCCAGACGTGGGGCAGCGGATCATCCGCATGCTTCACCGTACTCAACAGCTTTACGCCAGCACGATCATTCGTGGACAGGCGGCTGGTGAACTTGGGGAAGGTGACGAACAGGCGATGGCACTTTTTCTGGTCTGCCAGATCGAGGGCATGAGGGTTCTCGGGAAAACCGGCGCCTGCGAGGGAGATATGGTCGTCCTGGTAGAAAGCACGATGCGCATTTTCGATTGATGTTCAGAACACTCACAAATTTGGAACTCCACGGTTTCCTAAAGGACACTCTTATGTCTCGGAAAGAAGTCACGCTTGTCGAAAAGCGGCGCTGGTTTATGTTTACAATCCTATTGGTCGGCGCGTTTCTGCCACCGTTAGATTTTTTCATCGTCAATGTCGCCCTGCCTTCGATTCAAAAGGATTTGGGGACGGCATCCTCTGCTGAGCAGCTCGTGATCTCCTCCTACGCGACGCTCTATGCTGTGACGCTGATCACCGGCGGGCGTCTGGGCGACCTTTATGGTCGCGGGCGGATGTTCTTCTTGGGACTGATTGGCTTCGCCGCCGCGTCGTTGATGTGCGGACTCGCGGCGTCATCCTGGATGTTGATCGCTGGCCGCGCACTGCAAGGTGTGACGGCGGCCGTAATGGCGCCCCAAGCACTGGCGTCCGTGCAGGCGATCTTTCCCGAGTCCGAAAAACCGTTGGCACTGAGCCTGTACGGGGCTGTGTTTGGTTTGGCATCTGTGATCGGGCAGGCGCTGGGCGGCATTCTGATTGCGCTCGATCTCATGGGCTTGGGGTGGCGGGCGATATTTCTAGTCAACCTGCCCGTTGCATTGTTGGTCATTCTGCTCGGCATCCCCGTGCTCAAGGAAACTCGTGCTCCGCACGCGAGTAAGCTGGATCTCGGTGGTACGACGTTGTCGATGCTGACTTTGAGCGCCCTGATTGTGCCATTGATCGAAGGTCGTGAAGCAGGCTGGCCATTGTGGGCCTGGCTGTCGCTTGCCGCAGCGCCGGTGTTGGCGTGGCTCTTCTGGCGATATGAAGTCCGCCTGCATCTGGCAGGTGGTACACCGGTACTCAATCCAGCCGCACTGAAGGCGCCGGGCCTTGGTCGAGCGTTGACGGTTGCGCTGTGCTTCTACGCGATCGGTGTGTTTTTCCTTCTGTTCTCGATTTATCTGCAGGGTGCGCTGAGGACGACCGCCCTCCATGCTGGCCTGATCTTCCTACCTTTCGGCGCGGGTTTTCTTATAGGCCCCCTGTCGGCCCATCCGTTCAGACGCATTTTCGGGGCCTACGTGAATGCCGTGGGTATGGGACTGGAAGTCATCGGATTTCTGTCTTTGTCCTGGCTCGTGTCCGTGACGCCGACCGCCATCTCCCCACCAGATCTGCTGATGGGTGTGATCCTGTTCGCAATCGGTTTCGGGCAGGGGCTGGCACTGCCGACGTTGATGCGCATGGTCACGGGACGGGTAGCGCCAGCGTATTCCGGCATGATCGCAGGTATCACCAGCGCCACGTTGCAAATCAGCACGTCGCTAAGCGTGGCGTTGATCGGCGGCGTTTTTTATACCCTCGTGGGCATAAGAACCGACGCGGCCGCCATCACTCAAGCTTTTACCATCTCAATCGTCTGCATCGCAGCGTGTCTGGCACTGGGAGCTGGTCTGAGCGTCACTCTGGCGTGGCGGCCCGCAACTACGTTAGACGTGCCTACCCAGCGCACAACTTGAGGAGGCTCGCGCTCCCTGTCATATCCGCTGCGGGTCTGCATCTGCGGTGGCACGAGAAGGTATTCGGCGCTGGTCCCTGGCTTCAGTCATTAAGTAATACCTTGCTGTCGGTTGCGCCGCGACACTGCTCGCCACGTTGCTGTTCACCATCGCGCCATTAGCATTCGTCCGACTCAACTCAGCGGAGGTTGAGGACTGACCCCGCGCCGTGACGTTTGCGGTCTTGCCAAATCGCCGCTTTGCGCCCGTCCCGGGTCTGGCTGTAGTAACGCTTCGTCCCGGCGGTCGCGGAGTATTCGGGGAAGTTCCCGAGCAGCTAGCACGACTGAGCGCTTAAGAAACGCCATGCGGAAAGGGCCGGGCTTGGCGATGATGACTGCAACGCCAAGCGGGACTTCTTCCTGCGCGAGGCTTCGGAAAGACCCTCCAGCGCAAACTTACTTGCATTGTAATATCCGACCCCCAAGAACCGGAAACCCCTGCGCCGGACGACACGTTGACGATCCGCTCGCTGCCTCGCCGTCGCTATGCGGCAACGCGGTCTTGGTCAATTCGATCAGACCGAGCACGTTGGTTTCGAATAGCGGGCGATATTCGTCGAGCGATTCTTCCACGACGGCACCGATCATGCCGTAGCCGACACTGTTGACCAGCACATCCAGCCCGCAAAAAAGCCTCTTCGGCGACGGCGACAGCGACCACTTGAGCGGCTGTCTCCGGCTAAGTGATATCCAACTGCGCGAGCCGCACCTGTTTGGGAAAGCGCCGCTCGAAGTCACGCAGCGTTTCGACCTAGCGTGCAGTCGCGACCAACTGATCGCCTCGAGTCGATACCGCCTCAGCCAGGGCTTGGCCCAGTCCTTTTGAGCAACCGTTAACCAACGAAGTTTTAATCATCACATTTATCCTCTGCAAAACATTGCTTCTCGCCTGTGCATCGTTCCGATTGCACACGCCGTGAAAAAAAGTGGGGGGGTGGGACATCGCTGGCAGCCCGTCGCCATACCTATCACGCCGGGCCGGGCACGCTCACCGTCCTTGCCAGCCATTGCGCGACGATCTCGAAGGCATCATCGGAATTGCGTTCATAGATTAACCCGTGGCCGTTGCCGTGTATGCCTAATGCGGGCAGATCTAGGTGCTCCACCTTTGCGCCCGCATTCTGGAGAAAGGGGACAATGCTGGAAGCGAACGAGGCGAACATCGATGTTTCGCCTGTCAGGATTGCCACCGGCACGCCCTCCAGCCCAGGGATTTTCAACGTCGATGGATCGGCCGCGCGCACCTCTTCAGGCGTCTGGAAAGGTGGGTCGAAGGAGACTTTCGCCGCGGTCAGTCCCCACGCCAAGGTGCCTATTCCAGGCGTATGGCCAAACACTGGGCCCATCGGTTCTACTGCCACGATGGCGGCCACCTGTTCGGGTCGGCGATCAGCGATCAACCAGCCACTGGGACCAGACGCCGAATGGGTCACGATGATGGATTTGCCGATCCTATCCAGCAGTTGGGTTAGTCGATCCGCATCCAGGGTCTGCGAAGTAGCGAGGTCTGCTGGCATCGGGCCGTAGGCGGCAATGAACGCGTCGAAGGCGGCATCGTCGTCTACTGCGAACGGCCATTGGGTTTCACCGCCGCCTTCAGGAAAGTACACCTCGCGAGCACGTTCGTAGGAGAACGCAGGTCCCATCGGTCCCATGATGTCTGGGTGATAGGGCGAGCGACCGTGGCCAGGCCTGTCCACGCGAAAGACCACGAAGCCCGCTTCTACGAAGCGTTGGGCCCACCCCGGACGCCCATCGGGCGTGTGCAACCATTCCGTGCCCTGCAGCGTACCGCCGTGCACCAATACGACGGGGTAGGGCTGGGTGATGAATTCGGGGGCTTCCCAGGCCACGTACATGGGGCCTTTCTGATAATGCCTGCCGTTTCGAGTGACCCGGGGCCCGGTGATCCAGAAGTTGCCACGGCGTGAACGCGTTACAGGAGCGGTCAGCCAGGGGTGTTCAGATGTCTCCGCTGAGCGGGTGATGGTCTGCATGGCGAACGCCGACCAATCCTTCTGCCCAAGCCCGCGGGCCACTGCCGCTGTCATCCTCGATCGCACCGCATCGGCACCCGGTAATTCCAGCTCCTTGAGGTGGGCTGCGTCGATGGCCAGGTTGACGTCTTTGAGACCCAAGTACAGCTTGAAGCCCGGTTCGAATGTACCGTTGACGATGTTCTGTCCATACCGCTGATAGCTGGAACTGGCGAACAGGGTTTGAGTCATGAGTTCCATGAACGCGGCCGGGCTCAGCCCATAACGCTCAGCGAGTACGCTCGCTTCGCCCAACGACTGGATGGCTTGGGTGATCATCATGTTTCCAGCTATTTTCGCAATACACGCCTGAACGGGCTGCTCGCCAAGAGGCCAGCTCTTTTTCCCAAGTACGTCAAAGATCGGCTGGACCGCTGCGACAGCGGGCTGGGGGCCGGCGACCATAATGTGCATTTCGCCTCGGGCCGCCACTGCCGGCACGCCGAACACAGGCGCGGCGATGAGAGCGACGCCCAAGTCCTGATGGATGGCTTGAAGCTCTTCCATGAGCAGGGGAGAGAGGGTGGACATCACAATGTGGATGCAGCACTTATTTGCACGTTCCAACACCCTGGAAGACAGCAGTACCTCTCTGACGGCGCGATCATCAGCCAGCATGCTGATCGCCACATCCTCCTGGAAAGCATCCGCCGGTGATTCTAGGGTGTGTACGCCCTCCAGACCCGTCAAGGCATTGAGGCTGCGATTCCAGGCGCCAACGCGATGGCCCGCCTTGATCAGCAATGGGATCATTGCTCGGCCCATGCCGCCTGTCCCGATGAATCCAATATTCATGATGAATCCCCCATCACAGTTTGAGCTAACGGTCATGCGATTAAGTATGTGGGTTGGGGGATGGCTACTGGACTGCCATTCTTACAACCTCTTCGTTCATTTTTGTACAAGGCAAGGCATAAACTGGAGTGACATGCAGGTCTTTCTCGCAATTGCCCGCAGCGGGTCGCTTCGCGGCACTTGCTAAGCAGTTGCGAGTCAGCCACCGGACTGTGGGTCGTCGCCTGCAAGTGATGGAGCAGATGAGTGACCTGCCATTCCTTCTTCGGACCGTCTAGGGAATGGTACTGACTGACAGCGCTGAGAGGATTCTCTGTCTTGCGGAGGAAATGGAGCACAGAGCCTAGCTATCGAGCGTTGTCTGGCGGGGGGGCAGCGAGCAGCCGGAGAGTCTGGTATGTGTGGTCTCCGCCGACTGGTTCGCCTGTTATGTGTTGTCGCCGATCCTGACGAGCTGGTGCTACGTTATCCCCTGATCGTCCAGTTCAACCTGATTGACTTCAAGCTCTGCCACCACCTGCTCGATGAAGGTCCGCAGCTTCGGCGGCATTCGCCGGTCGCTCGCGTACAGCAAGTGCACCTGCCGTGCTGGTGTACGGTACTGGGAAAACAAGCGAACTAGGCGGCCTTCACGAAGATCGTCCGCGAGCATGATTTCGGCCCCCAGGATGATACCCAGCCCGTCACGTGCCGCAGCACGCTGTGCACGTGCGTCGTTGACCTGAAGCCGGCTTTGTCGTGCAAGCAGTTGCAGATTTCCTCCTCCCAGAATTTTCCATTCGCCGGACACTGATGTAGGCCAGGCGCTGAATCCCAGGCAGTGGTGCCCAGTGAGTTCGTCCGGCGACATAGGAGTACCGTTCTCCGCGAGATAGGATGGAGCGGCGCAGGCAATGAGCCGGTAGGGAGCCAACGGCCGAGCGACCAGGCTTGAATCGTCCAGTGGCCCTAAGCGGATCACAGCCTCGAAGCCATCCTCGACAAGATCTACGAGGCGATCATTGAGCGACAACTCTACCTGTACATCCGGATATCGACGTAGGTAGCGATTTAGCAGTGGCATCAGGCAATAAGTCCCGTAGGTCACCGGTGCGCTGATTCGCAACCGACCTCGCGGTGCCTCTGAGTAATTCAAGGCTAGTGCGTCGGCGGCTTCCACTTCTGACAATACGCGCTTGCAGCGTTCGTAGTACTGCTGGCCTACCTCCGTGAGGCTTTGCCGGCGCGTGGTGCGATTGAGCAATTTCACGCCCAGGCGGTCTTCCAGCGAGCTGACATGTTTACCCGCCATCTGTGATGACATACCTAGGGCGTCTGCGGCAGCAGAAAACGAGCCGCTGTCGGCGGCTTTCATGAACACGGCCATGCTTTGCAACTGATCCATCATTCGTCACTCATAGTTTCAAATCTTCCAACCGAAGTCGGATATTTAAGCTATTTCATTTCAGATAGCATCCTTTTCTATCGAGTTGCTGGGCTGACCAACATCTCTTAACGGAAACAGGAGACAGGAAATGCGTATCGGCATTATCGGAGCGGGATTCATTGGTCGTGCGATTGGTGAGCTCGCCGTGAAAAACGGGTGCGAGGTCATGCTCAGCAACTCGCGTGGTCCGCACACATTAACCAGCACTGCGGCATCACTGGGGTGTGAGACTGGTACAGTTGAACAGGCCGCGAGTTTCGGAGATATGGTGCTCTTGGCCATACCCTTTTGCCGTTACAAAGAGCTGCCGAAGCAGGCGTTTGTTGGCAAGATTGTTCTGGATGCCGGCAATTACTATCCGCAGCGCGATGGACAGTTCGCTGAGTTGGACAGCCATGAAAGCACTACCAGTGAGATGTTGGCTCGGCATCTCACCGGCGCCAATATCGTCAAAGCATTCAATTCTATCCTGGCCCGTGACCTGCTTGCAGACTCACGTCCGGCCGATTCGGCGCACCGCCGGGCGTTGCCGATAGCGGGCGATGACGCGCATGCCAAGCGGATGGTAGGTAATCTTCACGAGCGCTTCGGTTTCGACGTAGTCGACGCTGGTGCGCTTACCGAAGGTCATCGGTTCGAGCGGGCTCGTCCGCCCTACTGCCGTCGCCTCGACATCGCTGGCCTACGTGCGGCGCTGGCCGACGACGGGCCCGATCAAATCGAAGGTGCGTGGCGAGAATGACATTCTGTGAGTGTGGTGGATCGGCCTGGGCGTAAACAGACGGAAAGCACGTAAGGTCGCCTTTTGCCTAGAGCATGTAAAAACGCATTCGTGAACCCTTGCTATGATTTCTGAGGAGTTCATCGCAGGGATCGCCCATGATGCGCTTTATCCAAGGTGAACATCGAGGCCAAGGCACCTTACTTTCCGAAAGCCTCGACGACTTCGCCAGCGATACTAATCCGATGCGAGTAGTCTACGTCTTTGTCGATGAACCTAACTTGGGCAATCTGGTTTTGAAGGTGCCATTCCAGCCGATATTGGCCGGCCGGCTTACCATCCCGCAATTTTGTTTAAGATCTACATATACGGCTATCTCAACCGCATCCAGTCGAGCCGACGTTTGGAGCGAGAAGCTCAACGCAACATTGAGCTGATGTGGTTGACCGGGCGTTTGATGCCGGATTTCAAGATCATCGCCAACTTCCGAAAAGACAACAGCAAGGCCATCCGAGGCGTCTGTCGCCAGTTCGTTCTGCTGAGTAAGCAGTTGGGACTGTTCGCAGAACATCGTCGCCATCGATGGCAGTAAATTCAAGTAGTCAACAACCGCGACCGCAATTTCACCAGCGCCAAACTGAAGCGGCGAATGGAAGAAAATGAATCGAGCATAAACCGTTACCTGACGGCACTCCATGCTGCCGATCGGCAAGAATCAACAGCCTCCGAGCCCAACGCAGTACGACTGCAGAGAAAATCGCCAGGCTGAAGACGCAAATGGAAGAGCTTCAAGCGATCGAAGTCCAGCTCAATGAATGGCCGGATAAACATATCTCACTACCGATCCAACTGGACCGAGATCCAGATCTGACCGTTGGCTCTTGGGCGGAAGAACTGGCTCTTCGCCGGGTCGCTACGCAGCGGAAAACGGGCTGAGGCGATCATGAGTTTGATCCAGTCAGCGCGGCTAAATGGTCACGATCCGTACGCCTATTTGAAGGATGTTCTCAGGCGCCTGCCGACGCAGCGGGCGAGTGAATCTATTGTCGCATAGATGAACACCCTTCAAAGATTTGTATATTCAGGTGCCTATCAAAAAAATTATCGCTCTACCGCGACGCATTTGATCTCCACAAGCAGGCCGGGGCGAGCCAGTTCACCGACACCTATGCATGTCCATGCACAAGTGCTCCTAGGAAAGACTTCATCCTTCACGCGTCTAAAAATTGGCATGTGGCGGTGCATATCGACGTGATAAGTTGTCATTTCGACGACATCTTGAAATTCGCAGCCACCGGCTTCCAAGACGAGCCGTAGATTGTTCCATGCTGCCAAAAACTGCTGCTCAGGGTCTTCGATAACTGATAATTCCGGCGTCCGGCCTACCTGCCCCGCGCAGTAAAGAGTTTTTCCTACCTTTACAGCTGGTGCATAACCAGCATGCTCGCAGAGCAATCTCATGCTATCTGGAACAATGATCTGACGCTCAGTCATGGTTGTGAAGCCCAAATATAAACGGGTACGAAAGCTAACCCAGGTGCCAGAGCGGCGTCCACTCGGGTCACTCCTCATTAATCAATTAAATCCGGAAGGTGTGTTAGGCGGACACTTACCGTGACTGATGGCGACATTGGACACGGTTGCGCCAGGTTGCAGGCATTCCTGAACTACCTGGGCCTTGAATAGTTTGAGATTAGAGCTTCGTAGGCGCATGGAAATCCTGGCGATAAGGGTGGTCGCGTTCGCTCCAAAACACGCGGCCACCATCGCCCTTAATGCTAAAGCTTGGAAGGCGACTCGGCCGATGCTTACGAAAAACTTATTGACAGTCAATTACATGGGAGCTGACCAAGCGTTTGCATCAGATTTACACAGCACAATTCGCGCACACGATCGGCTGAAGTCGACCTATAACGGCCCGTCCCACTGAACGACCCAGACCGGCATCGAAACCTATGTGAACTCCAATCGCGCCGTTTGCAGTGAATCAAGATCAAGGGTGGTGCAGCTTGTACTCCTGGCTCAAACCGCCGTAGCCGTAGGCACTTGCGCGGCAGTCGATCACATGAATGTTTGAGTGCGGATGAATATTGCCAATTTCTGTGGCCAACAGTTCGAAAACCTCATGATGGTAACGCGCTTTCTGCGCCTTGGTATTGGTCTCATCCGTAATAGTGACCTCTAAGCGGAAAGAGTTGCGTCTGTGTTCGGCCAGTGAACGGCTGTCGATGAACCACTGCTCATGAGGGATGAACTGCACCATCACCAGTGTCTGCTCCGGTCGCTTTTCCAGCAATTCACAGGTCAGAGTGGTGATTTTCGGGATGATGCTGTGGACTAGTTCAAGGTTCGGCTCCCCAGAGATCTTGAGTGTAATACCGGGCATGTAGGGCTCCTTTGCGGGCAATGTGTGTCCAGCGCAGAGTAAGAAGTTGCATCGATGCTGAAAAGCAGGAAGATATGCATCTATCCATCGGAAAAACAGCAGGATGAGCGTGCGCCCCTTTGATCTTGATCTCTTGCGATCTTTTACGGTTGTCATGGAATTGGGCAGCCTATCGGAAGCCGCCCCGCACCTATGTCGGTCGCAATCAGCGCTAAGCGAACAATTGCGCAAGCTGGAAGCGTTCACCGGGGTAACGTTGCTGGAGCGAGGCAAAAAGGGTGTCCGGCCTACGCCGGCCGGGGCGCGCCTGATGGTCCGTGCACGAGAGCTGTTGGCCCTTAGCGATCACGCCCTTGAAGATGTACGCGGGGTGACGTTTGCCGGCGAATTGAGATTGGCGATCACCGACTACTTTTTGCCAGGCTCGATTGCCGAATTGTTGAAGCAACTGCGCCTTAGCTATCCAGACCTTCGACTACATGTGTCGGTACGAAAGAGTATGGAAATAGAGGCGGGGGCAGATGGGGGTGACTTCGATATCGGCATCTCAATGCGAGTGCTCGACGGCCGCAGCTTACCTGAGGGCATCCCGGTGCGTCGGGAAGCATTGCAATGGGTATCAGCCTCGGGGCTTGAGCCCAGGCACGAAGAAGATACCGCGTTGCCACTATTGGTGCTGCCGCAGGGGTGCAGCCTGCAACGCCTCACCCGAGAGACACTGGATGCACACAATGTGCCTTATGTGATTGCCCATTCCGCATCCGGAGTGGCAGGTCTGCAATCAGCACTGGTGGCAGGGCTGGGCGTCGCATGCCTGAATGCCTCGTCTGTGCCTGTGGGAGCGCTCGTCTGCCAGACGGCCTTCGCGTTGCCCCCTTTGCCAGACGTTGAATTCAGCTTGTTACCTGCGCGTGCTGGCGAATCTCATTTGATCGGCGCCGTACGAGAAATGCTTGCCAGTAAATTTGGTGGATGATCGACCAATCGCTCAAGTGAAAACGCCGCGTTCAGGGGGTGATGATGGTGGGCATGAAATAGGTTGCTTCTGGCTAAAACCATCTTCCCGACAGGTCGCTGCTGGTCGTTTTCTGCCGGTCAACGCCACTCAGTGTGCTGGTCATGTAATGCAAGTTGACCCGCCTGGGCGTGGTGGTGGCAAGAAGAGTCTATACCTGCAACCAAACCCAAACGTCCGACTTCCCTTGTAGAAGAATTGGAAGGATGCTGTGTTCAACTCAATGTGATCGAGGAATGGAGCGATGCTTGCCGAGGTCATGCGTGAAGATACTTACTGCGCTTACCGAATTCGGCTGGAGCTGCTTCTGGGCATCCCACGGGACAAATCAGATCAGGAAATACATGATCTGATTGAGGCCGGTTTCATGCCCGAGAGGGTTGCATCTCTCATAGGGTTTTACCTACAAATCGTTTCAGAGCCTGATCAGACCCGTGCACTGAAGAAGATGCTGAAAGACAGGCCATGTTTTACTCGACCAATGAGCGCGTACGAAAGCGACAAGCTATTTGGTAAAAAGTTATATTGTCAATATGATGACCTCAAATTTCTAGCGTGAGATTTCCATAACATCCCTGCTTTCAGCAGAAAAAATCTGTTTTCCCAGTTTTTTGCCAGATTTATCAGATCAACAAAAATAGAAAGAAGATGCGGTTACTGTTGACCTTCAGCCCCGAGCCTTCAACGCATCAGTCCGCTGCATTTACAGGCAGTATTCCCCACCTCAACATGGTCAGCAGCTCTTCCAAAAGGAAAATTCAGCAGCAGGGATGAAAACTTTACCTGCCCCAAAATCATCCAACGTTCGGTGCCATGCAGCGTTTCAATGTCCGAGATTGCTGTAGCCCATTGAAGAGCGTAAGAGCTAAAGTTTTCGCATGCGGAATTTTTGAAGGCTGAGGTATCAGCGGCATTCCTGATGGCAGCAATGCTTAAGCATTAGGTGCCGGAATCGAACCCGTTGGAAAAAGACGAATTTTTATGCCCGAAAGCCATTTGTGGATCACCGAATACGGTGATCTCACAGATGGAAGTAGCGACCATCTCGTTCAGCAAGCGCCAGAGTTACTTACGCACTCAGGTTTAGGTATGGGAGACGAACTGATCGTTGAGGTCCTGGACACTGCCATAGTTTGAGCACCCCACTCCCTACAATTTTCCTGAACCTAATTTGTAAAATCTACGGACGACTTAGTTACCATTTTTGAGATCGTGCTTGAAATTTTGATGACTAGATCTATTTTGAAGGGCACTCAATATTAATTCAAAGCCTCCACCCCACAAACTTGCAACATCAAACCGAAACCCGCACTAATACCAATATTAGAATATGCGCACAAAGTCAACATAGACTTCGGGTACATGCTTGCTTCAATCGCCAATACTAGCGGCGAACGATAAAACAAGTAAAAATATCTCCTTAACACATATTGTAAAATGATCACAGATATTTGTTAACAGCAAGCTATGATTCCTGGAGCTTTGTGTAATTCTCGCTTACGACCCTTTTGAGAAAAAGTAAGCATCTGGTCCCATGCTGAAGTGGAAGGCCCCTGCTTCTTCGCTACCATAACCTCGCTGGAGCTGGCGAAACCAATCGTGGGGCGTTACTAAGATGTGCTTATTCACTCCACAAGCACTTACTATTGGTAAAAGGTGTTAAACACATCCAAATAATGTGCCCGCCTTCACTGAGCGGGCAAATCCATTGGATCATAGAAAAACTTTTGAGCATCACGACCCATAAAGATTTGGATTCATCAGAAAGTAGCGTTGCTTAAAACCTCGCCAATGACTTAGATATGGCGAAGACTTCTATTTACTGCGAAATCTCTCTCGATAGCAGATACAATCGTTAAGCTTTGTGCCTGCAAAATCTTAATTCTAGATACGAAATCCGCCAACGAGACCGATTAGCTGTACCGCCTGACCTTTGAGTTCGGTACAGAGATGCAGTGTATTGTTCAAATTGGCAACACACTGATGCGTAAGCGCACTGATCTGCTGTGCGTCACCGTTGAACGCCTCGAGTACGCTGGTTTGTTCCTCAGTTGCAGTCGCCATAATTTGGGTCATCCCGTCGATTTCTTCAATCTGGTCTGTTACACCCTTGAAGTTTTCAGCAGCCTGCAGCGCAATGCTAATGGTTTGGTCGCTAACGCGCCTGCTGTCGATCATAGTTTCTACGGATTCTCGTGAGCCGGTCTGCAACTCGAGGATCATTTGACCCACTTCCATCGCCGCGGCTTGAGTACGGTGAGCTAGACTGCGCACCTCGTCAGAGACTACTGCGAATCCCCGACCTGCATCACCCGCACGAGCTGCTTCGATAGCCGCATTCAGCGCCAGTAAATTGGTTTGTTCGGAGATGCTTTTGATGACGTCGAGAATGCGTCCAATGTTCACCGTCTTCCCGTTGAGTGTGTCGATCAGCTCTCCAGAAGCGAGAATTTTTTCAGAAAGTTCGCCCAACATTTGTTGGGAGGTGCTCAATACAGCGCGACCTCGCTCTGCCTGCAAGCGCGCTGTAGAAGCGTATCTCGAAGTGTCCGACGCATTATTAGCAATTTGTTGAGCTGTGGTACTGAGCTCATGTATTGCCGCGGCAATGCTGTCGGCATGCTCGCTTTGCTCGTGACACCCTTGCATGGAGGTCGTTGAACTAGCATGCACCTTTGCAATGGCTGAATCTATTCGCGATGTAGTGACCGCCAGCTCTTTCATAGAGCCGTGAATTCGCTCCACAAAATGATTGAACCCATCGGCCAACGCTCCAAATTCATCACTACTTTGCACTTGAAGGCGCTGTGTTAAGTCGCCATCACCGGATGCAATCTCCTTCATGGCAACGCCTAGCTGCCGTAGCGGCGCCAAAAGCAGATGAATAAGTATTCCAAGTACTATCAGAATCAGGACCACGGTTGTAAGCGTCGCAACTACTGCTGTTACCCTGAACTGATGAAGCTGCTCGAAAGCGCGGGTTTTATCGATCGAAATACCGATATACCAGTGCACAGTAGGCAACCCAACGATAGGCGTAAAGCCGACTAGCCGGTCCCCATCCTGACCCTTCACTTCGCTGACCTCTGTGCCAGGGAGGGATATAACCCCCGGATAGATTTCTTTTAGCGACTTCATGGCTTGGTCAGTTTTCGGACTAACCAGCACACTACCCTGATCATTCACCAAAAAGGCATAACCCAGTCCACCGAAATCCATGGAATTGATAATTTTTATCAACGCATCGAGGCTCAAATCGGAACTGGCAACACCCACTGCATTTCCGTTTTCTCTATCCTTAAGTGGAGCATTGATCGACATGACCAGCTTATTCGTAGCCTGGCTGATATAGGGTTCACTGAGGTTTATCTGCCCACTAGCTAATGAGTCCTTGTACCAATTACGAGTGCGCGGATCGTAACCGCTCGGTAGCTCTGTGACCGGATCCATGATTGTTGACCCATCAGCTAGTCCAACGAAACCCTGGAGGAATTCTCGACGGTAAACTGGCTCACTCAGCAGGGCTTTCAAACTCTCTTTACTGGTATCGAGTGCGACAGTATTCTGGAGATTCTCCATCAGCAAGATGCGGCCTTGGAGCCAGCTTTCGACAATGCGTGCGGTAGCCAAGCCGTTGCTATTCAGATCGCTTTGAATATCTGCTGCGGTTTTTTTCTGCTGTACCGAGTCGTTCAAAAGGCTAAAAATCAAAAAAGCAGCACTCACCGCAAGTGAGGCAGTGAGAAGGATTTTGTGACTGAACTTCATGCCGCTGCCTCATTCGGGTAGGTGGGGGTTACAAACCCAATGGCTGAATTTTCGGTGTAAGCAGACCAGCTGTTTCCCCACCATCGATGGTGAGAGATGTGCCATTGATATAGCTAGAAGCCGGAGACAGGAGCCAGCAGATGGCTTCTGCCACTTCGCTTGGGGTGGCGAGCCGTCCTGCTGGTATACGAGACTTTAGCGCGTCAACCTTACTGGTATCCGCAATAACACCACTCATCATCCGCGTGGCAATTTGACCTGGGCACACGGCATTGAAGCGCACGGTTGCACCATATTCGAGGGCGAGGGCTTGGGTTAGCCCGAGCAACGCGGCCTTGCTTGCACAATAGGTCGCCAAGCCTTGCTCGCCAGTCTTTCCGGCGATGGAAGAAACGTTAACGACCGAGCCGCTTCCCGCTTGCAAACCTGGAAGGGCATGCTTGATGAAGAAGAATGCAGAGCGTGTATTGACCTCAAACATGCTGTCCCACTCCAGTTGGGTGGTTTCATGAAAAGACTTACGACCGGCCATGCCTGCATTGTTGACCAAGCCTTTGAGTGAGCCACCGCCCAATTCCATGGCTTTAGCAACCACCCTTTGGCAGTCAACCTCATTACGCACGTCACCCGCTACGAACGTACTCAAAGGAAGGCTCTTTTCCAGTGCCTGTCCAGCTTCGCTATCGCGCCCCGTAAAGACCACGTTCAAACCTTGAGCAGTGAGAAATTCGACTGTCGCCGCGCCTATGCCGTGGGTGCCACCAGTGACGATGTACATATTCAGGATTCCCGATGAGTGTTGCGCTGCGCGCGAAGGGTTAGAAAGGTTGTGGTGAGTAATCCAGCGATCCCCACGAGCAGCAAAAATGTCGACATGGCCACAATGGAAGGGTCTATGGTGTCGCGAATGCCATCGAACATCTGACGGGGCAACGTGCGTTGGCTCGGGCCGCCGATAAACAAAGCCACGACGATTTCATCGAAGGAGGTCATAAAGGCAAACAGCGCCCCCGACACTACGCCAGGGGTGATGATCGGCATCGCTATACCTAAAAATGCCCGCGCCGGTGAGGCCCCGGACATGGCTGCCGCTTTGAGCAAGGTCATATCGAACCCTTGCAGGCTAGCCGCAACGCTGATTAACACAAAGGGAGTCGCTAGCACCGTATGCGCCAAGATAAGGCCAGTCATCGTGCCGGTCAGACCCAGTTGACCAAACAAAAAATACATACCAAGACCGGAAATCACCGGTGGGAAAATCATCGGAGAAATCAGCAGGCCCAGAATGCTACCGGCAGATGGGAGGTTGCGCCGGGCAAATGCCAATGCGGCTAGCGTACCGAGCAGCGTGGCCAACACGGTAGAAGCAGTGCCAATGATCAGGCTGTTACAAAGTGCCTGCATCCACGGGCCACTGGTGAAGACCCGTTCATACCACTGTAAGGAATATCCCGGCAATGGATAGGACAGGAAGCTGCCGCTGCTGAAAGAGATCGGGACCACGGCCAGTAGTGGAGCGATCATGAACACACTCATCAACAAACCAAACAATTGGTGTGCTTTGCGCGCGATTGATGCAAAAAGGAAATGATTCATAGGTCAATGCTCCTTACCGCAAACCGGCAATTTGGCGAATACCAACCAAGCGCGCCGCCAACAAGTAAATAAGTAAGACGCAGGCAATCAGCACCAGGCCTAATGCAGATGCCATGCCCCAATTGACGGTGGTATTGGTGTAGAAGGCGATGAAGTAACCGAGCATTTGCTCACGTGCGCTACCCACCAGCGTGGGGGTCACGTAGTAACCTGCTGCAACGATGAAGGTCAGCAAGGTGCCGGAACCAATTCCGGTTAAGGTCATTGGCAGATAGACATGAAAAAACCCACGCAGTGGATGCGCGCCCAAGGAGGCCGATGCACGCATGAAGTGTGGCGGTATGCTTTTCATGACGTTGTACAGCGGCAACACGCTAAACGGCAGCAGGATATGCACCATTACAATGTACACACCCAACAGATTGAATATCATCGGCAACGGCTGGTCGATGAGGCCTAAACGAAGCAGGAAGGTGTTGAATATGCCTTTCTCCTGCAGCACTACGATCCATGCGGTGGTTCTCGCCAGCAAAGAGGTCCAGAAAGGCAGCATCACGGCCAAAAACAGCAACACTTGCATCGGACGTGAAGCCTTAACCATCAGTGCGGCATAGGGAAATCCTAGTAACAGACATAACAAGGAAACGACCAGGGCAATTTTCAAGGTTTTCAAAATCAAATCGACGTATACCCGCTGGTTCTCGGGAACTGCTACGACGCCTTGGTCGGTCTGTTGTAGGTCCATTGCGGCCAATAGGTAGTACGGACTATAGGCTGGAGAGGCACGACGAAAATCGGCCCACAACTCTTGTGAGACCCAGCGCGCATCAATATCGGCCAAACGTTGCTTGGCAGTAGGTGCAACGGCTTCATTGCCGACAGACCTCTTGTATTGTCGGGCAGTCGTCATGATCAAAAAACGGTAACCGCTGTTTTCATAGTTCAGGCGCCGGGCGGCTTCGCCAACGACCGCCACGTTCGGCGCGTTGATGAAATCTTGCTCAAGAGCTTGAAATACTTGCTCGGAAGGGAGCGCTTCAGGCGGGGCCGATTCACCTTGAGCCATGGCTGCGATAGTTCGAGGGAACGCTTGGATCAGTTCAGGGTTACTAACCGCGCGGTATAGCATCATGCCGATCGGTAATGCGAAAAAGACTGTTGTGTATGTCAGCAATGGCAACAGTAACAGCAACGAATAAAGCCTCTTACGGCGACTGGAGCGTTGATGAGCGTTTGCTAGCGAAACGTCTTCTTGGGTCAGTGCGTCAATCGAGGAAGCGGACATAATCAAACTCACCTTGGTGAAGCGATACTGAGCAGCGCCATCGTCCAAACGGGTGATGGCGCTCCATCATCGAGCCTGGACTTATTGAGCAACCCAGCGTGTGAACCGGTTCATAAGGTCTTCCTCATAGTTAACCCAGAACGGCGTATCCAGCAGCAAGGCATCCTTCATGTTGGCTGGCGCATTTGGTAAGGCGCTTACGGTCTTGGCATCCAAAGCAGCACTGGCTTTGACATTGACGATTCCGTAAGGAATGGTGCGCGCAAAGTCTGCTTGGGCCTTACTACTGAGGATGTAATCCAGAAGTTTGTAACTCGCCTCTTTGTTAGGCGTGTTTTTGATAATGGTCCAGTAATCCATGCTGTACAGCTGTTGCTGCCAGATCAACGGAAAGCTATTACCTTGCTGATTGGCGATAGCAATGCGGCCGTTGTAAGCAGCAGTTACCGCGACGTTACCGGCAGCGAGCCACTCCAATGGCTGAGCACCAGTTTCCCACCACTGGATGTAGGGCTTGATCTCGTCCAATTTGGCGAAGGCGCGGTCTTGGCCTTGTTTGGTTGCCAGGACTTTATAAACGTCGTTCGGAGCAACACCGTCGGCCATCAAGGCAATTTCCAAGGTCATCCGCGCTTGTTTGCGCAGACCGCGTTTACCTGGCCACTTTTTCACATTCCAAAAGTCGGCCCAGCTTTTAGGACCATCGGCACCGAATTTTTTCTGATCGTAAGTCATCACTTCGGACCAAATGAACGCACCGACTCCGCAGGTGGAAAAAGCATCGGGCATGACTTCAGCCGCGTTCTTTAACTGCTTGTGATCCAACTCTTCAAGCAACCCCTGCTCGCAGGCCAGTTCCATTTCATTTTGGTCCATTTGCACCAGATCCCAAGTGGGACTGCCGGACTCGACCATAGCTTTCTGTTTAGCTAAGCCACCTCCGTAGGTATCCTGAACCACAGGCTTGCCGCTCTGGGTTGCGAAGGGTTTGAAGTAAGCCTTGTCGAATGCTTCCTGCGTTACACCGCCAAAGCCTACGACGGTCAAGTCACGTGCCTGAGCGACGCCGCTACTAGCGACCAAGAAAAGTGCAAGGGCGGCGAATTTTTTTGAAGATGACATGATGCTTTTCTCCTGCGAAATAAATAGCCAGTACTGTGTTTGGTACTTACGATAGGGCAGGAAAAATGCTCAGGTTGAGGGATCGAAATTTGGCATGAGAGAACCTTCTTATTGTTGTGGGTGTGTGGTGATTACGATGTAACAAGCGAATGAAGGGGCGGTATTCACCCAATGCAGAAGATGCGAGCTGTTGGCGCTGATTGAAAACTGACCCACCCTGCCGATTGAAAATTGACCCAGGGCGGATTGCTGATTTTTGTCCCAGCAATTGTGGATAAGCTTAGCAGTAGTGTCCTGGTTGAAGACGCATCTGGCCCCACCGCATGCAGACATGCGGAAGGGTGTTTACGGTGCAGATCAAAACGGTTCATCGTCCTCGATACCATCTTCGTCCTTGCGCTTTCGTTCACGCGATTTGATCTTTGTCTGGGCGGCCAAGGTGCTGTGTTGCAGGCGGTAGGACTCGTTGCCCGTTTCGACGATATGGCAGTGGTGTGTCAGCCGATCCAGCAACGCTGTGGTCATTTTGGCGTCGCCAAACACACTCGACCATTCCGAGAAGCTGAGGTTGGTGGTGATGACCACGCTGGTGTGCTCGTACAGTTTTGAAAGCAGGTGAAATAACAGCGCGCCACCACTCTGACTGAAGGGCAAATACCC
>Ga0182008_10000285_pt1 | contig 39706 bp, 25 predicted proteins | sample Sormic07211129_1_FD_120482 | JGI IMG/M metagenome (GOLD analysis project Ga0182008, IMG submission 120482) | Rhizosphere microbial communities from Sorghum bicolor, Mead, Nebraska, USA - 072115-129_1 metaG | ecosystem: Host-associated > Plants > Roots > Rhizosphere | place: USA: Nebraska...
CGCAAGGACAGGTTTGAAAGAATCCCCATTTGCAAAACGTGATCTTAATGATTATCCTACAGACGTAATGGCTTATCACCAGCTGATTTTTGATCTGGTGAACCAGCAGTATATTTCTACAAATAGGGTACTGGATGGAACAGGAGTGAAGCGCATATTTGTAGATGGAGGTTTTAGCAGAAATGCCGTTTTCATGAACTTGCTGGCAGTGGTATTCCCTGATAAGGAAGTCTATGCGGCGTATATGCCGCAGGCGACTGCTATTGGTGCTGCTCTGGCAATTCATCAAGCATGGAACACCAGACCGCTACCCAATGATATCATAGATTTGAAATTATATACACCGACTAAAATACAGTTCAGCTAATGAATTTAGATTATAATGAAGCCTATCCCGGTATTGACGACCTGCGAGATAGAGCTAAGAAGAGAATCCCACGTTTTGCTTTTGAGTATTTAGAAGGGGGGTGTAATGAGGATGTAAATTTATATAGGAACACTTCTGAACTACGTGAGATCCAACTGAAGCCACGTTATCTGGACGGGTATGAAGGAGTAGATATGTCGACTAGTCTTTTTGGTAGGACCTATTCGGCACCATTTGGAGTCGCTCCTGTAGGGCTACAAGGACTAATATGGCCCAATTCTCCAAATATTCTGGCAAAGGCGGCAACTGAACATAATGTGCCCTTTATATTAAGTACAGTAACAACAAGTTCCATAGAAGATATTGCTAAGATTACCCAAGGTAATTTTTGGTACCAGCTCTATCACCCTGCCGAAGATTGGCTTAGAGATGATATTCTTCGGAGGCTTAACGAAGTAGGGTGTGAGGTATTGGTGATCCTGGCGGATGTGCCCTCATTTGGGTTTCGGCCAAGAGATATCCGTAACGGATTGGCAATGCCTCCAAGGATGACACTAAAGAATATCCTGCAGGTTATCGGAAGACCAAATTGGGGTATGCAGACTTTATTGCATGGAATACCTTCTTTTGCGACGATGAAACCTTATATGCCAAAGGGTTTAGATATGAAACAATTGGGGGCTTTCATGGACAAAACTTTCTCCGGTCGATTAAATAGGGATAGGATTGCTGTAATTAGAGAACAATGGAAAGGTAAGCTTGTGATCAAGGGAATCGCCAATAGTCAGGATGCACAGGTCGCCGTAGAATTAGGGTTGGATGGAATGATTGTATCCAACCATGGTGGACGCCAATTGGATGCTGGCGAATCTTCGATAAAGTCCTTGACCGACCTATTAGCCTTCAAAGACAAACTGACTGTGATGATGGATAGTGGTATCCGTTCCGGGCCCGATATTGCCAGAACCTTGGCTGCTGGCGCGGATTTTACTTTTTTGGGAAGAACATTTATGTACAGCGCGGCTGCATTAGGTGATCAAGGTGGACAGCATGCGATGGCCATGCTAAAGCGTCAGCTTAAACAAGTGATGGATCAGGTATGCTGTTCACGAGTCACAGATTTTCACAAACATCTTATCAGAAATGTGCAAACTTTTAAGGGCTAGTCAAATATGAAAATTAGAAAAAAGTTATGGATTTGGTTTTTTAGCCTTTTTGTTATTACAATTTTATCTTTCCGCAATGCACCGCCGTTAACCTGGGTTGCAATCGGCGATTCTATTACCTATTTAAATGACCACCTGGAGGAAACAGACTATCGTGTTTCAAAGGGGTATCTTACAAGCGTTACTGAAAAGCTTAAAAATATGCAATATCTCAATCTTGGAAGGAATGGTTGGGCTGCGGTAGAATTTGCAAAGAATCTTGATCGGATAGATTTTGGGAAAGACGAGGTTTATACGATTTTTTTGGGTACCAATGATTGGTGGCAGGGGCGTCCAGTTGGGAGCTTGGCCGATTATACAAGTAGGAGAGGGGCTCAAACCTTTTATGGGGCAATTAGAGCCATTATGGATAAGATTCGTGGTTTAAATTCATATGCTTCAATTATATTAATCACACCAATGCAGCGGACAGATTTTGTTTATATCGCTGATCATAGCAACAATGCTTTTGGTTCTTACAAACATTTATGGGAGATAAATCAAGAATATGTCCGTTATACCTTTAGGAGACGAAAATAAACTGAAGGCTAAAATAGCCAAGGGGGACGAATATGCGTTCGAATGCCTATATAATCGTTATTGGGATAAGTTGCTTTATTTTGCGAATCAAAAAACGGGTGATTTAATGGAAGCCGAAAATGTGGTACAGGATGTTTTTGTCTCATTATGAAACAGAAGAGCTGAACTTAGCATTACAGTTTGTGTTGAAACTCCAAGTGTTTCAGCGATTTCAGATATGGAATAATCACCACTGCGGCTCATAAGAAAGATTTCTTTCATCTTGCCGGGCATTTCGTCAATTGAGGCGTGGATTACCTGAATAATACTTTCATATTGCTGTTCACTCTCCTGAAGCAGAAAGGTATCGGTTGCAAATGCGGCAGTACTGTCCATCTTTAAAAATTCTTCAAAGTTTTTCCGGTGCTTTTCATGAAAACCTTTGTTACGGAAATATTTTGCGAGTTTAAAAAAAACCGTTCCGTGCAGATAGTTTTTTAAGGAGCTGGTAATCTCTGTAATGCTTTCCCGTTTATCCCAGAATTCTATAAATAGATCCTGTACCAGATCATAAGCGTCATCTTCGTCGCCGGTTTTTTTTAGTGCATGGATGTACAGATCTTTCCAAAAACGGTTGTATAATTCAGTAAAGGCACTTACATCTGATGTCCTTACTAAACTTAACAACTGCTTTTCGTCCATGTTATTCATTTGGACAAAATTATTATTTGCAAATTAAGCTATCGTTAACTTTTTATGCTTTTAAGTCCTGTTGCCTTTCCTGGTGAAAAAACACTAAGGTGAAAATTTAATTTATTGAGGATTAGTTGGGATATTTAAGTAAATTAAGATGAAAAGCCGGGACAGTTTTCCTTCTAAAAGAATGTAAAAAAAAGTCAACTTTCTGCCCCGTGCTTTCAAAAACCGAACATTATACCATAAATAAGTACGCTTAATCTGTGACATTCATACAGATTTTTTCAAGAACTTTACTCCATTAATATGTGAAGCAAAATGAGTGAAAATAGAATAATGTCCTCTGCCGGTTATCCGGAATGTCCGCCTATTCCTTATGAATGTTTATTGAACATAGACCTTCAGGTGTGTCAACCTCTTCCTCAACCATCTTTAAGCCATATTCGGGATAATTTACAGATACCCAATCGCTGAGATTTCTTAAAATTGGGAGTAGACCTTCAGCTTTTTGGGAGAGGGTATATTCAACTCTTGGTGGGATTTCCGGGAAAGATTTTCTTCCAATAAGTCCATCATTTTCCGGTTCCCTAAGTTGATCGGTAAGTATTTTTCGGGATATTGAGGGAAGAAGGACATCCAATTTTCAAGTCTAATGCTTCCATTAGAAAGAAGGTATAAGATCAGAGCTATGCTGAGGACTTCAGTCAGCCAGATATAAATGGGAAAATGATCTGCTTAAGTTCATTTAACGGTAAATATGTACTGCTGGATTTTTGGGCAAGCTGGTGCGGGCCATGTCGGGCCGAGAACCAGAATGTATTGAAAGCTTACAATCAATTTAAGGATATGATGTCAGAGAGGACTCTCCATTGCATTATTTTGTTTTGATGAAACAGCTGGTGTTGTTGGGCTTTTTTACTTCAAAAGCTGGTGCTGGCGAGGTGCTAAGATACTTTCCCTTACCTGGTGGTTCCCAGGGATGTATATCTGTTTTAGACTGCTCGATATAAAGGGAGGAAGTCACTACTATAGGTTATCAATGAGTAAGTGACATAAAATCATTTCTTTTATAGCTTCAGTTAATTTTGGCTATTGAGTTTAAAGCCGTAAGGCCCTCGGAAATATCGAGGTACTTACGGCTTTTTTTTTATTTTTTCAATTCTGGAATAACTTCTGCTAACTTCTTAAGCAGGTGTTCTCCCCTTAAATTCCTGCCAATAATTTTTCCTTGGGGATCAATCAGGAAATTCGTCGGCACACCGATAACTGCATAAAGTTTTGAGGCTTCATTAGGTTTTTTTAGATCGGATACCTGTGTCCAGGGCAGGCCATCCTCCTGAACTGCTTTTAACCAAGCTTTACGGTCGGTATCAATTGAGACACCGAGCACCGTGAAGTTTCTGTCTTTGAATGATTCGTAGGCCTTGAGCACGTTGGGATTTTCCGCTCGGCAAGGACCACACCAGGAAGCCCAGAAGTCAAGTAAAACATATTTTCCTCTGAAGGATGAAATGTTTACTGACTTACCCATTGTATCTGGCTGCGAGAAATCTTGCGCCATTTGTCCAATATTTGTTCTAATTCCACCCTCTAAATTATTCAGTAGTTTTTTACCTGATTCAGAGTTTTTTAATTTCGTTGTCAGTTGATCGAATAGGGTTTTTAGCATTTGTGGATCTGAATCGAAAGCCAAATCGTTGAGTATGTTTAAACTGACAACACTCCCATTATAATCTTTTATAAATTTTCTTAGGGCATTCAAACGTTGTTGATCACGGCTTGTAGCGCTGTATTCTTCCACGTATTCACGATATTTATTAAGCTCAGTTTGGGTTACTCCCCCTTTAATTCTGGTAGTTTTGGTATTATGTATATCAGAATTGATTTCTATAACATCATTTTTATCTAAATAAATTTCAAAGAAGGTACGGGGATTTGGTATAACAACAAAAGCATGGATAGGTTCAGTGATCAGGCCTTTGAATGTAAATTCACCTGACTTGGAGAACACAGAATCACGACCGTTCCCAGGTTTGCCATTTCCTACTCTGTAAACCCAACTATTTTTCAGTCCCTTTATGTGTCCTTTAACGGTAAAATTGGTTTTTTGAGCTTGGCCATTTGAAACACCCGCTAAAGTGAAAATCAGTAATAGTGTATTGATGATTCTTTTCATTTAAGTTGTTTTTATTTAATTGTATCCTTGGTTCTGCCCTAAGTTTTTATTGCTGTTGATGGCCTGTTGTGGAACAGGGAAGAGTACTGCGGTTGCCTTCCAGGTTGGTTTAAGTGGTCCCAGGACCTCTGTCGCTTTATTTGTTCTTTTCAGGTCAAACCAGCGGTGCCCCCATTCGCAAAACAGCTCAACCTGGCGCTCATGGGCAATATCGCCTAGCATTTGCGCTTTGCTGCCTGCATTAATATCTGGAACGTTGGCACGAAACCTGATCTTGTTTAGGTCATCTTTCGCTCCATCGATATTTCCCTGTTGTCCACGTGCCTCTGCACGGATCAGGTACTGTTCGGTTAATCTGAGGACCATATCATCCTCTTTGTTTGCGGCTGCAGGTGGAACGGTTCCTGTCTGTTTGTATTTATTCGGGTAGTAATAATCTTTACCCGCATAGGTAATTTTGCCAATCCAGTTAGACTTTCTTAGGTCAGTTAGTTCGAATGCCGAGAGCAGGTTGTCCCTGACTACAAAATTAGGCATGCCAGTTGCTGCCGCCGGTAAAAAATCGCGGGCCACATACGTTGCATTGTTCTGATCGGCATTGAATTGAAATATTGCTTCTGAACTGCTGCGTAAAAACACCCGGTCTATTGTTTCCAATTTATAGAAGGCATTTTTACCGATCACCAGATTTGCGGCGGCTTCAGCTTCTGGGTACCTGTTCATGTATAGGTATACTCGCGACAACAGGGCGATGGCTGCATATTTATTCACCCGGCTACGGGCTCCGGTTCCGATATAATTTTCATAAAGCAGTTCCTGGGCCGATTTCAGGTCGGCAACAATCTGATTATAAACATCGGCCTGAGTGGATTTAGGCAATAACGCCGTTGTTGTTACCTCGGTTGTTAAAATAATGGGTACGTCGCCAAATATATTGGTCAGGTAAAAATTGCACAATGCCCTCATGAACTTTGCCTCTCCGGTAATCTGATTGCGGTAACCCTGAGAAGATTTGCTGAGCATGTTGATGTTCTCCAATATATTATTGGCCATATAAATTGCCGTGTACGAATCGGCCCATAATTGCAAATTACTAGCGTCTGCCACAGGAATGGCATTCTTCTCAAACTGAGGATACCGGTTTCCGCTGAAATAATAAGTTTCGTCCGCGGTCAGCGAAGACAGTGTAGTGATAAAACTCTTATAGGGACTGCCATCTACACTTCTCCAATTGTACATATAACTGTACAGGCCGGATACTACTGAATTTACAGAAGCCGAATCTGTAAATACCTCTGGTGTGGTAAGCTGGTTTTCCGGAGCCGGGATATCGACGAGCTTTTTACAACCGGTCATCCAAATCAGTAAAGGCAGCATGAAAAATATAGAGATGAAAAATCTGTGCTTATTATTAAAGCGCGGAAGTATGATTTTAACTAACATAAATTTACAAGTTAAAGTGAACACTGAATGCCTACAGTAAACATTTTGAGCGGCGGTACTACATTGCCAAATCCCTGCTGGGTTTCCGGATCCAGTCCTTGATAATTGGAAATGGTGAATATATTTTGCCCCCTCAAGTATAAATTGACATTTTTCATGTTAATCCGCTCGGTCCATTTTTCCGGGAAACGGTAAGACAATGAAATATTCTTTGCACGGATATAGGAAGCATTGCTGATGACCCGGTCAGAATAGGTGTAAAGCAGATAACTGTTATAAGCTGGTGTGCCAAAACTAGCTGTTGGCTTTAAACCTACATTCAGGATATCGGCATCCTGATTCTTAAAACTGCCTGGAGGATTAGTTGATGCATATCGGTTACTGTAGCCTTTTTGTACCGTAAACTGCAAAAATACATCAAGTTGCCAGTTCTTATACCTGAAATTATTGGTAGAACCACCATACATTTTAGGAGCTAGCTGTCCAACCTTAACATAATCACCAAGGCCATTGGCTGCAATACCTGTACTGATCACCCCATCACCATTCGCATCTTCTATCTGTACAATTCCATTAACAATATCTTTAACCCGATACAAATTCAAAATACTAAGTGGTTGACCAACTACATAAGTGTTTGCATAGGTCGAATTTTCAATTTCAGGAAAACTGGTCAATTTATTGCGTGGTATGGTCAGATTAAATGTACTTTTCCAGCCGAGATTTTCCTTTTCAATGTTCCTGGTATTCAGTTCGAATTCCAGCCCGGTATTTTGCACTAGGGCTGGAAGGTTGGCCTGATAAGAAGAAAAACCTGTTTGCGCGCTTAATGGGTTGCTTACAAGCATGTTGTTGGTTCGATTTCTGAAGGCTGTAGCGGTAAACAGGACGCGGTTCTCGGCAATGCCCAGCTCCATTGCCACCTCCATTTTTCGGGTGTTTTCCCAACTGTAGTCAGGGTTGGCAAGCCTTGCCGGAGATATTGCTACTGCACCGCCATATTTATAATTGTTGTTTCTGTAAGTTGAAAGATAACCGTAGTCAGCAATCTGGTCATTTCCTACTGTACCGTAGCTGGCACGTAGTTTCCCGAAACTCATCCATGGCATTGATTGTTTTATTAAGCTTTCTTCGGAAAATATCCATGCTGCGCCAATTGCACCAAAATTTCCGAATTTATTATTTGGTCCAAAGCGGGATGACCCGTCTCTGCGACCACTGATGTTCAGTATATATTTTTCGGCGAGCTGGTAGTTGATCCTTCCAAAAACAGAGGCATACCTGTATTCCGAAGCCGAATTGGTCAGCCACAAAGTAGTTGTGGCTGAGGCAAGATTGAAAGCCAGCTTTTCCGATGAAAAGCCTGTCAGGCCCGTAGAGTAAGGGGTCTTGGAAATCGATTTCTGATAAGTTCCGCCTACTAGTACCTGTAGCTTACCTTTGCCAAAGTTTTTATCGTAATTAACCTGAGGCTCGACAATAAGCCCTTCCGTAAAATTTGACGTCTGAACCGCCACAGTACCAAAACTATTTGGGCCGGAGTTACTTTGGAGGTAAGCGAAGCGCTGATCACTCTGTAATTTATTATAGCCAAATGTGGTTTTAAGCAATAAGCCGGAAGCTAGCTGATAGCTTAAAGCCATGTTTGCTAAAATGTTATTGGCTTTTGTCTCGTAAGGATTGTTAACCGTTGCAATTGGATTGCTAAAGTTGTTGTCCCAAAATAAGCTACCATCTGGATTATAAAGCGGGTAATTCGGAGGCAACGTTAAAGCAGCGGGCGTCATATCGCTCGGCGCAAGCGTATTGAGGTCTTTTGAAAGGGATATAGAAGCTGATGCTGTGAATTTCTTATCATTCGAAGCATGGTTGGCATTGAGTAAAGCGGAACCACGTTCGTATCCCTTATTTCCAGGGAATACGCTACCTTCCTTACGGTAGGTTCCACTGGTAAAGAAGGTGGTGTTGTTACTTCCTCCTGATATAGAAGCTGTTGCTTCAGTAATGTGTGCCGTGTTCCCGATCAGTAGTTTCTGGAAATCTTTGTTTTCTGTACCCCAGGTAACCAGGTCAGGAGCATTAGACGGACTAGGTGTTACATTATCGTTGGCAAAGGCTTGCCTGCGCAGCTCAAGATATTGCTCCGTACTTAAAGTTTTCAGTTTACTTGCGGGTTGGCCAATACCTGTGTAAAAATTTAAGCTGACATTGGTTTTTCCAGCCTTTCCCTTTTTGGTTGTTATCAGTACTACACCATTTGCAGCTCTTGATCCATAAATTGCGGTCGCGTCAGCATCTTTGAGTACGCTGATACTTTCAATATCTGCTGGGTTGATGGTGGAAAAAGGACTGGTATTGCCATTGGCACCAAGCGAATAGCTTCCCCCTGATTGTTGTTCGATAGGTTGGGCATTAAAAGGAACCCCGTCAATAATGTACAATGGATTATTGCGTGCCCCGATTGAATTTTGGCCACGTATGCTGATATTAACCCCTCCACCTGGCAAACCATTTGATTGGGTAACGTACATCCCTGCTACATTTCCCTGTAAAGCCAATAAAGGACTATTTACGGGTTGCTTTCCAATTTCATCGGCACTTATTGAGTTGATCGATCCGGTATTCAGGCGCTTTGTTGTAGTGCCATATCCTATAACTCTGATTTCATTCAAACCTGAATTGCTGATTTCCAGCTTTATGTTTCCTAAGTCAGGTAGTGCAGCTACTTCACGTGTCAGGTAGCCCAGATAAGAAATAACCAGAACGGAATTTTCGTTAAGGCCTGAAAGGATAAATTCTCCTTTAGAATTTGTTAAGGTGGCCTGTTTGCCATTTTTTACTTTGATAACCGCACCTTGAATCGGTTGCTCACGTTCGTCCAGGATACGTCCCTTTATATCTATTGATTTAATCATTCCTGTTTCAGAAGTGACTTCCTTTGAAGGAACAATGATGATGGTTTTGTTCCTGATTGAAAAAGCAAAGGGCTGTCCTTTGAAACAGTCTTCCAGCACTCTTGCCAGTGGTTGGTTCTGGACATTTATACTTATGCGCCCTGCTTTTTTCAATTCTAAATTGCTATAAAGGAAGTCATACCCCGCTTGCTTTTTAATCTCCCTGAAAATTTCCTGAAGGGTTGCGTTCTTTTTTGATATGGACACATTTTGTGCTCTAGACGCATAACTAACCTGTAGTAATGCGATAAATAAAATAAAGCATATAAGGTTGAATCGCATAATCCATTTTTTTGTTAGCAGAGAACTTAGGGCATTACCATTTATGCAATGCACGATTCCCGTGTAAAGTTTATACATTTGTTTAGGTTTTTTCGGTAAGCGATGATTTGAATGTAAAACTTTAATCAGACTTGCCGGTTGGTTGAAAAAATGTTGGTTCAATTGACATAAGAAGCCGATTGGATCGGGGGTGCGGTCAACACCCCCGACTACTTTTTATCTGCATTCTTGTAAAGCATTTATTTTGTTACAATAATCCTCCTTTCATTAATTGTAAAGTGTACAAGCTCTGTTACTTCCAGTAACTTAAGTACCTCTTGAAGGCTTTTTGTCCTTGATATGGAGCCTCCAAGCCTGATGGTGGATAGATCGCCCTTATACACAACTTCTTCTACATTATACCATCTGGAAATTTGTCTCATAATTTCAAATATTGGCATATCATCAAAGAAAAAATTGCCATCCTTCCAGGCTACTGCCAATTCGGTATCCACATTATCTACAGTCATATTGCTTCCTGTAATAACAGCTTGCTGGCCTGGCAAGAGAATGCGCTTTAACTTATTGTGGTTTTCAACACGTACACTGCCTTCAAGTAGGGTTACTCTGGCATTTGGTTCATTATTGTATGCATTTACATTAAAGTGCGTACCCAATACCTCAACTACATTTGAAGGTGATGTTACCTTGAACGGAATCCTTTTATTGTGTGCAACTTCGAAATAACCTTCTCCTAATAGATTAACTTCTCTTTCACCATCCTTGAATTTCACAGGATAGGTTAATACCGAAGACGCATTTAGCCATACTTTGGTTTGGTCTGGTAATACAATTTGATACTGGCAGCCTTTTGGGGTTTCTATGGTATTGTATCCTGTTACATTTGTCTGGTCATTTGTTTCCGAAATGTGGTATATCAGTTCGCCCTTGGATGATTTTGTAATGCTGATGCCCGAAATCTCAGTAAAAGTTTCAGGACCTGAATGGCTGAGTGTTATTTTTTTTCCATTGGATAAAGTAAGTGTGGGAGCAGCATTTTGACGATTTTCGTAATTGGCCTGACTGGTTGTAGAAGTGGTTTGTTTATTCTTTAAAAAAAATATAGAAGCGATGGCCATTATCAGTATGACTGCCGCAGCAGAAGAGACCCATAGTTTTAAAGTCTGTGAGCGTATTGTTCTTTCTTTTATGGCTTTATATAGGCGGTTTTTAAGCGCATCTTCCGATTGGTCTTCACCAGGCCAGTTTAATGGTTGTTCGCTATCTGCATCGTACCATTGATACAGTTGTGCTTCTTCCTTGGCTGTTATTGTTTTATTCAACCATTTTTCAGCAAGTTCATTTATCTGCTCACGTGTAAGGTGCTCCATTTCTATTGCTTTTCTTACATAGTGTATCAGATTTTGGTTTTACCCTTACTCGGGAGGAAATTATTTTTAAATTATTACTATGACTCAAAGAAAAAACAACAGGGAATTTAATTTTCCCAGCATCGTCCTTAAAGATTTAAGTGCTTTATGAAGGTGGGCTTCCACTGTTTTTTGAGAAATAAAAAGCTCGGCTGCAATCTGCTTATCGGTTTTCCCTTCCTCCCGGCTCATGCGAAAAACCATCTGGCATTTCTCAGGCAATGCTTTTACAGCCATCTCTATCTCAGTATTTAGGTCACGTAGGTCCAACCATCGCTCGGTACTATCTTCGGTAATCTGTATTTGAGAAATGTCCACGAAATCTTGGGGAAACTTGCTTCTGGCTGCAATTTTGGCAATGATCTTATATCTTACGATAGCGGCAATAAAGGTATGGAAACTATGTTTAAGAACAATCCGCTTCCTGCTTTTCCATATCTCGACGAAGGTGTCCTGCACGAGTTCTTCAGCATCTGTAGAAGAACCGAGTTTACAAAGCGCCTTATACACCATTTTTTTCCAGTATCTATCATAAAGCAATTCGAAAGCATGCCGATCATCATCAGCTAAACGCTGATAAAGTTCGTTGTCATTTGATTTATTTAATCCGGACATGATATTTCTGAATATCAAATTTAATCAAGTTTTGACCAAATAGCAAAAGTTGATCAGTTTTAAAACTAGTCTTTTTCATTAACTGTTTTATTTATAGCACTGTTTTTTAGTGATCTAAGTTCTTTTTGATATACTGTAATTAGTTTTCTTATGGATGGGATCCTGTACCGTGTAAACACAATTCTCGAGGCGAATTTCTTGTTTGCAGGGCTTCCTTTGTGCTTTTTCCTAATCGCAAAAGAACTGCTTTGAATGGTCTCTGGCGGGATTTAAAACTGTTTTTTTAGTTATAAAACTGTAGGGTATTTAAAGTGCTCAGAACAATATAGTAGAATAGTAGTTCCACATTTTTAATATCAACTCCTTTTTCGTTTATAGGAACCCAATTATATGTACTTGAATTCTGGGCTACCTGGCGTGGGCACAGGCCATGCCGCATATTAGCAAGCTTCAGCAGCAATTCAGGGACAAAATTAGTTTTATTGGTGTAAGAATTTGGTAGAAAGTAGCAGAAAGCCTTATGAATCCTCGCTTCCTTCGGGTGAAAAATTTGTAAAAGGGAATGACGCCAACATAGGTTATTCTGTTACTGCTGACAACAACGATTGTAGAAGATAACAAAATCATATTGATTGACGCACCAGTCGGTTCGATTCTATCTTTCCTAAAATTTTGAAGGGCACCTACGATTTGGAAGCCTTCAGGTCTGAATTTTCGAAAAACGCAAAGAGATTTATAATATAACTACAAATTAGTCCATTAAATCCTAATAAGAAAAGTGTAAAGTTTACTATATTTATGGTTCGTATGATCGATCTAGAAATTATAGCTGGGCTTAAACGTGGGGATGAAAAAGCATTCAAAAGTGTTTTTAAGATGTTCTACAGGCGCCTTTGTTTTTTTGCATCTGGTATGATCGAATCCGAGGCGGCATGCGACGTTGTGCAGGATGCTTTTGTGAAATTATGGGAACGAAAAGCAAAGTTTGATAGACTTGATTCAATTAAGACTTTTTTATATCAATCTGTAAAAAATACTTGTATTAATGAGTATAAGCATAAACTAGTTGCTTATAAGTATCTTGAGAGTACCTATGATCCAATAGATGAAATTAACATCTCGCATAGAATCATTGAGACTGAAGTTGCTGAAGAAATACGGAGAGCCATTCAAACTTTGGCGCCCGGTTATAGAGATGTAGTATATCTTTCCTATTTTCAGGGTATGAGTAACCAGGAGATCGCAGAAATGTTGAATGTATCGATTAATACTGTAAAAACACAGAAGTTAAGGGCATTGCGATTGTTGAGACAGATTATCAAAAAACCGCTTTTTCTGATCGTATTGTCAGTTGTGGGTCTTGATTGCCAGCAGATATCTCAAAAAAGCCGCTTATCCCTTTCCTCCCAGGATGCCTCCATCCTGAAAAATAAATAGATTTTTATGTAATTTGAGGCTTTTCTAGTTGGAGGCATCGCCGGTGCAGAAAGCGGACGATATCTTAGATTGGAAAAATAATTAAGCTTGCTGTCACCCGTTTATCGAAGCATCTTGTTTTAGCATTAATAAAACATGAAAGAAACCAAATATATTTTTAAAGTTGCACAGTTGATTTCCAAATTGCTGAAGGGTGAAATTTCTCCTGAAGAGAAACAAGAACTTGAGAATTGGAAGATGCAACGTGAGCAAAACCTATCACTTTATAATAAATTAACTAATGCTGAATATTTAAATAATCAGCAAATTGAGTTTAATGATGTAGATATCGACCAAGGTTGGAATTCTATATTAGGACAAACCCAAAGACAAAAGAAGAAGTCATTCATATTTTTGAAGTACGCAGCTGCTATAAGCGCTATATGCTTTTCGCTATTTTTGATCTATTATTTGCAGAGAATAGGAAGAAAAGATGTACGTGTCTTGAAAGATAATGTTGTAAGTCATAGGATTTTACCTGGTGGTAAGAATGCCGTTTTAATCTTAAGTAATGGGAAAAAAGTGGATTTGAAATCCGAAAGTGGTACCATCGTAGACAAGAACAGTGGAGTCCTACTAACCAATGCGAACAACATTCTCAACTACTCTGATGAGTCAGCATCAGCAAGCGATACTAAAGATACTTATAATACAATTATAACCCCGCGTGGTGGGGAATATCAGTTGCGGTTGGCGGATGGAACGCTGGTTTGGATGAACGCGTTATCTCAATTACGTTATCCTACTAAGTTCTCAGGTCAGCGCCGAGAGGTGTTTTTAACAGGAGAAGCCTATTTCGAGGTTGCCAAGAATGCTTCAAAACCTTTTATAGTTAAAACTTCTTTAAGCCGGGTCGAAGTGATAGGAACACATTTTAATATTTCTGCGTATTCTGATAGTGAGGTTAATACGACTACATTGTTAGAAGGTGCCGTACAATTAAAAGGCGAGAAGAGTAGTGCCATATTGAGACCTGATCAACAAGCTAGTGTAGATGAAAGGGGATTAGTAAGTGCTATTCGAAAGGTGGATGCAAATAGATTTGTTGATTGGAAGAATGGCTTTTTTGAACTGGATAATTCCGATATTAAGCAGATCATGACCAAGGCAGCAAGATGGTATGATATTAATGTCAAATTTGACGGTCCAGTCCCCAAAAATAAGTTAAATGGCCGCATATCACGCAGTGTTGACTTTGCCGAACTTTTAGAAATCCTAAGATTTGAAGGACTAGTAATCGATATAAAAGGTAAGGATGTACATATAAAAAACTGATGCCACGGAAATCAAATTAACCAAATATTAACTTTTAAACGTATGATTATGTGAAAATCAAATCACTATCCAAAATGTTGAATACCCATTATTTTTTCAAGCGGAAGATTGGAAGCATAAATAAGAATATGTGTTTTAAAACCGGGACGTGCGCTAACACCCCCCGGTAGCAGCATGGGTATTCATTAATCAGAACTGAACAAATATTTCTAACACAAAACCCAAACTAACCAAATTTATGAAAAATAAATTGAAGTTTGCGGCTAGGTTATGGCCTGCCGCATACAAAATTCTATTAGTTATGAGACTAATTATCTGTATCATGTTTTTAGGGTTAACTCAAATCAGCGCTAAAACATATAGTCAGCAAATCAGTATTAATGAAAAAAATATTTCATTAGAAAATGTTTTTAAGAAAATTGAAAGACAAACAGGATATAATTTTGTCTATGACGAAAAAGTGGACTTGTTGATATCCAGGACTATAGATGTTAATGTCAGCAAACAAAGTCTAGGCTTTGTTTTGGATAAATATCTACGGGACTTCGGGATAAGTTATAAAATTACACGGAAGACAGTTTCCCTAAAAGTTGCAGACGTACCAATGGTTTCAAAAACTGTTAGCATAGTGCCCATTACGGGAATAATCAAAGACGAAAAAGGGGGGGCAATGCCCGGGGTATCGATAAAGATCAAAGGATCCCAGAAAAGTGTGGTGACAAATTCCTCTGGTCTATTTTCGATTGATGCTAAACCCGGAGATATACTATTAATATCCTATGTAGGATATCAATCTAAAGAAGTAACCATTGCAAATGATAGTGACATCCAAATATCACTATCTCCTGCAGTTACTTCACTAGAGAGTCTGGTCGTTGTTGGCTATGGAACAAGCCGTAAAAATGATGTCACTGGCTCAATTTCAACAGTCAAAATAGCTGATGTGGCAAAAAGCCCTGTTGCAAGAATTGACCAGGCCCTGCAAGGCCAGATTCCAGGAGCTCAGATTATTCAAAATAATGGAGCGCCTGGCAGCCCCATCTCTTTTTTTATCAGGGGAGCCGGAACAATTGGTGATGCTGATCCATTATACGTTATCGACGGAGTACCAACCAAAGTCAATATAAGCACATTGAATATGGCTGATATTGAGTCAATTTCAGTGCTAAAAGATGCATCATCAGCTGCAATGTATGGATCTCGGGCAGCGAATGGGGTTGTGCTAATCAACACAAAATCTGGTAAAAGCGGAAAAATATCAATTGATCTTGATGCTTATTATGGCCTGCAAAAAGCATGGAAGCAACTTGATTTACTTGATGCCTCTCAATGGGCGACTGTGAGAAATACAGCGTTGATGAATGATGGCCTTCCAGCAGTTTGGGACTCTAATACATTGGGGAAGGGGACTGACTGGCAGGATGCAGTGCTTCATAGTGCACCTATCCAAAGCTACAACTTGTCTGCTTCAGGAGGCAACGATAAGACATCTTATTTCCTCTCTGCCTCAAATTTTAAGCAGGATGGGATTATACGCCACTCTGATTATGAAAGAAATAGTTTAAGGGCAAATATACGCTCTACGCCAACAAATTATCTGTCGTTTGGCAACAACTTTAATCTTTCACTAATCAGTAAAAATGTTGTTCCATCAGAGATTGCCGGGGTTCTGAAAAATGCAATTATGGCCCCTCCGGTAATTCCGGTTTATCGTGACGGCAGGTTTGCCGGCCCCACTAGTGCAAAAGAAGGATCTGGAGCGAATCCACTTGCCCAGGCCGCTGACGCGAATAGTACCGACAACCTCAGAAGGTTAACCTATAGTGGCTTTGCACAATTGGAGGTGCTGAAAAATCTTAAGATAAAAACCAGTTTAGGATTGGATTACAATGAACAGGAGCAAAAGACATTCAATCCGGTATACGCTTATGACAATTACATAAATACAATTTCGAGGTTATATCAAAACAATTCAAACACCCTGGATTGGTTATGGGAGAACACAGTGGCCTACAAAGCAACATTGTTTGATAATCATAATATCTCGGTTTTAGCCGGAACATCAGCCCAACGTTCTAAAAAGAGATTTACTGATATACTGAAAACCAATTTCCCTGGAAATTCAAGCAATTTGCAATACCTTGATAATGGAACAATTGTCCAGGCAAATGATGTAAAAGGCAATATTGAAGAATGGGCCCTTGAATCTTATTTCGGGAGAGTTGACTACAATTTCCAGGATAAATATTTGTTGTCAGCTAATCTCCGGGTAGACGGCTCCTCACGTTTTGGACCTTCGAATCGCTTTGGGAAGTTTCCATCCTTTGCAGTAGGCTGGAATATCAATAAGGAGAATTTTCTAAAAAATGTTGGATTTATAGATAATCTGAAATTAAGGGCCAGTTGGGGACAATTAGGCAATCAGGATATTGGCTTATATTCGTTTGCAAGTACACTTTATCCATATTATACAACTTTCGGACAGACGCCAACTGCTGCACCTGGCTATGCGCCCAATAGCCCGCCTAATCCAAATGTGAAGTGGGAAACCACCAGCCAAACAGATATAGGTCTTGAACTATCTGTACTGCAATCCAGGCTAACTTTTGAGATGGATTACTATGTGAAAAAGACAAGCGATATGTTATTGCAATTGCCCGCACCCCTGTCCGCTGGTTATCCAACAACTTCGTTTACAAATGCCGGAGGTGTTAAAAATTCTGGCTTTGAATTTTCGACAAATTATAGAAAAAACAGTGGTGATCTGAAGTATTCCTTGGGTGCTAATTTTTCAACCTATAAGAATGAGGTAACAAGTCTTGGTCCGCTCAATCAGCCAATTATAAATGGACTCTTTTTTGATTTTGCTACAAATAGTACTGTTGGGCATCCATTATACCAGTTTTACGGTTATCAAATGGAGGGAATATTTCAAAATACAGCCGAGATCGCATCACATGCTACTCAAACCGGTGCTAGGCCAGGTGATGTTAAATTCAGGGACCTGGATAACAACGGTGTTATAGATGTGAATGACAGAACATTTCTCGGAAGCCCTTTCCCAAAAATTACATATGGCTTCAATGCTAATGTTTCCTATAAGAGCTTTGATTTTTATCTTCAGTTACAGGGAACGCAGGGAAATAAAATTTTTAATGCAGCACGGTTCTGGGGGCTCAATGTGGGCGAAACGAATAACTATAATACCGATATCCTTAATAGTTGGAACGGAGAAGGAACGAGCAATGAATATCCCAGACTTACGACACAGGACCCCAATAATAACAAACGCGCGGTATCAAGATTTATTGAGGATGGATCATATATGCGTATAAAGAATGTCCAGCTTGGATATACGTTGTCTGATGAATTGATCAAAAAAATAAGATTGCGAAGCTTTAGGGTATATGTAGGGGTAAACAACTTATTCACCTTTACCAAGTATTCCGGCTTTGATCCTGAGGTGGGACAAGCATTAACAGCTACTAATAATGCTTCAGGTCTTGTACCTAACGGAAGTTCATTTTCAAGGGGCAGTTTAGGTTTCGACCAAATCAGTTACCCACAAGCACGGACAATAACTTTCGGGCTTCAACTGGGGATACTTTAATCTAATTCATTATATATTAAAAATATTATTATGAGATCGACTTTAATTATTAGAAACGTCGCTTTGAGATATTCCATCTGTTTTTTATTTGCTGCAGTATTTTGTAGCTCTTGTAAAAAAACATTTTTGGAAACTACACCGGGGTATCTAAACTCTGCTGAGTTCTATAAAACAGATATACAAGCAGAACAAGCAGTTAATGCTGCATACGCACCTTTACTCTCTTTCTGGACAAACAAGATCAGCTTTGAATCTGACGTGTTATCAGATGATGCTGTAAAAGGTCAGGGTAGTGACTTGTCGGCCTTAACCAGCTTTGACATATTGAACATTGACCCTGCATCAGATCCAGTAAGCAATATTTGGGGAGATAATTATAAAGGAATTTACAGGTGTAATCTTGTTCTGGACAATGTAACTTCGGTTACAGAAACAAAAAAGAGAGCTCTGGGAGAAGCACACTTTTTAAGAGCTTTTTACTACTTCAGATTAGCAATAAGGTATGGTGCACTACCCTTGATCAAAACGACTATGAATTCTGAGGCGACAACTGCTAAGTCTACACTCGATGAAACGTATAAATTCATTATAGATGAACTCATCGAAGCTGAAAATCTTTTGCCTTATCCGGTTGATGTAAGTTCTGTAAATGTGGGACGTGCAAACAGGGGCGCTGCAAGCTGTTTGAAAGGAATGGTATATCTACAATGGGGTAAATTCCAGCAGTCTTATGAAACATTGAAAGAGGTAGTTAATAATACAGGTGGTAAATTTAATTATGCATTGACACCAAAGTTCATAGATATCTTTAAGGTAGCATCAAATAATAACAGTGAGTCTGTCTTTGATGCTTTGGCAAGGGAAGGGGCCGGCTTTGATGAAAGTAACGGGTTCAATTTTTGGGTGCGACCACGAAATGGATCAACTATTTTCGGACTAGGTTTTTGTTTGCCTACCAAAAACCTTTTTGACGAATTTGAATCTGATGATCCAAGGAGAGCTGCAACAATCTTCAGGCAAGGGGATATCATTTCAAATGAGCCGGTACCAGGTACGGCCGACAATGTCAATCTTCATCCATTTCAATCATCATGGTCGCCCGAGACAGGGTTTGGTTATGCCAAATATGTTAAAGATGTATTTGTTGGAACAAATGCGGAACGAACAGGACAAAACAAACGTATGATCAGATACGCTGAAGTATTGCTTGCCTTTGCTGAAGCAGCATATAAAACTGGTGGGCATGATATAGAAGCCCAATCAGCCCTGATGCAGGTACGTCAAAGGGCCTTTGGATTTGCCAAACCTTCCCCTTTTACTGATTTATTTGCAGCGATAGTTCACGAGCGAAGAGTTGAATTAGCGCTTGAAGGAAAGCGTTATTTTGATCTGGTAAGATGGAATCTTGCACAGCAATATTTAGGCCCCTTAGGGTATTTGCCAGCTAGAAAAGGGTTGTATCCTATACCTGTTGCTGAACTAAATTCAAATTCCAAACTCCGTCAAAATGATGGGTACTAAATTTCATTAATCTAAAACTTTATCCAGTCTGCTGGTTAAATACAACCGACTGGATTATTTGCAAATAATTTATGATAATTAAAAAGATATTTACACTTCTTTCTTGTGTGTTAATAACCTTAAATGTTCTGGCCCAAGATCCATGGATTTTGAAAAACACAGAGACTAAGAAACCTTACTATGGGGTTACTGTGGCCAATGGGATGATTGGAATCGTTTCCTCCTCAGATCCATTTAACATTCAGGATGTTGTACTTGCTGGTGCATATGATACATATGGACGTGGCCGCGTGAGTAATTTCCTTAAAACTTTTAACCTGCTGAACATGCGTTTATCAATTGATGGGCAGCTTCATCCTTCTCAGGTCAATCAGGAGCTTAATATGAGAAATGGATCTTTTACTTCATCCTTTGAAGAAGAAAATAAGGCTACTGTGACATATACCTATTATGCCCTGCGTCATCTGCCTTATTCTGTATTAATGGATGTAACAGTTACCGCAAAGAAGGATATTACCATAAGTGCAGCGAATTTCCTTGCTGGACAGGATGCGATGCAGGATTTACAGAACTATTACCATGATATTGATCTTCCGCATAGCAAAATAAGCCTCATTACTTCGATGGCAAAAAGCCCTACAGGTAAGTTAACAATGGTCGCTTCCAATACATTCCTGTTCCCTGAAAAACATGGACAAGAACCACCGCTTATTCACGAGGTATTTAACAGCAATGATCATATCCTGAAATTTTCCAGGAAAATGAAAGCTGGTGAAAAGTACACTTTTTCAATCGTAGGTTCTACCTTGACATCTGCACATCACGATGATCCACTAAATGAGGCTGAACGTCTAACCATCTTTGCAAAACTTGAAGGACGTGAACGGCTTTTGAAATTTCACAATGCTGCATGGGATGACCTGTGGAAAAGTGATATCATTATAGAAGGGGACCCGCAGTCTCAACAGGATGTTCACTCTATGCTTTACCATCTTTATTCATTCTCGCGTGCTGGTTCATCGAATTCGCCGTCGCCAATGGGATTAAGTGGCCTGGGGTACAATGGACATGTATTTTGGGATACAGAATTATGGATGTATCCTGCATTATTGGTATTGCACCCTGAAATAGGAAAATCTCTTGTTGAATATCGATTTGAGAGACTTGAGGCTGCAAAACGTAATGCTTTCGGTAAGGGGCTTAAAGGAGCAATGTACCCTTGGGAAAGTGCAGCAACTGGTGTTGAAGAGACCCCTGTTTGGGCACTTAGTGGACCTTTTGAGCATCACATTACAGCCTGCGTGGCCATTGCTGCCTGGAATTATTACTGTGTTACTCAGGACAAAAATTGGCTGAAAGAAAAAGGATGGCCGATATTATCAGCAACAGCAGATTTTTGGGCGAGCCGGGTTGAAAGAAACGGGACGGGTAAATATGAAATAAAAAATGTTGTTGCAGCAGATGAATGGGCCGAAAATGTAGATAATAACGCTTTTACAAATGCAGCTGCAAGAGCCAACCTTAGATACGCAACTGATGCAGCAAAAATTCTCGGAATTAAGGCGGACCCTGACTGGGTTAACGTAGCAAACAATATTCCAATACTAAAATTTGATAATGGTGTAACCAGGGAACATGCAACATATAATGGCGAGAAAATCAAGCAGGTGGATGTAAACCTTCTCGCTTATCCACTCCATGAGGTTACTTCCCCGGAAGCTATAAGAAAAGATCTGGATTATTATGAGACAAAAGTAGGTAAAGGCCCTGCAATGACACATGCTATTTTCTCCATACTCCATACCAGGTTGGGCGATGGAGAAAAAGCTTTTGACGCATTTAAGTTAGGATATAGACCAAATCAACTCCCCCCATTTGGGGTGTTGGCTGAAGAAGCTGGCGGAAATAACCCGTATTTTGCAACGGGAGCAGGAGGAATGATTCAGGCGATTCTCAATGGCTTTGGAGGTCTTGAGATCACTTCAAAAGGGATTATGCAAGTTAAAAGTAAATTGCCCAAAAGCTGGAGATCTCTAACCATTACAGGCGTCGGGCCAGATAAAAAGACTTTTACTGTTCGGTAAATAGATTAGTCTAGATTCCTTAGATAATGATTGGATTTGAAAAATCGGATTCAAAATGTAAGAGATTCTAAGGAGAAAAGAGAGGTATTTCGTTACGGAATTAATTTTGTAACAGTAAAAATTAGAACTCAGCGATTGTAAAACCGGGTAACATGAAAATACCTAGCACTTTTACAGTTTGATGCTTTAGGCAAGATTATTCCGGACTACATCTTCATCAAATAAACAACAGCCCCCTTTAAAATTTCAAAGGGGGCATGTTCATGATTTTGTTTTCAGTAAGATAGTAACTGGTACGACAGTTGCTATGTCTCGTAGTATGTTTGATTTATCTGATCTACTAGCTTTATACCGGATAAGGCCATTGTTCTCATCCACGTCTTGTTGTTATTAAAGCCATTTTTAAAGAGGTTTCCTGTTAGATGATTCCCGTTCGACTAGAAAAGAATCCAATATTATAGGCACATTATCTGTAGAGGCTTCTATTCCGTTCAATAATTTCAAAATACTTTTGGCAGATATCTTGCCCATTTCATAACCTGAATAGTTAATTGTCGTCAACGGTGGGTCTACATTTCTCGATATCATATCGTTATTGAATCCAACAAAGGCGATTTGTTTGGGTATATCTATTCCTTGTCGCTTCAGTTCATTCATGCAACTTGCAGCGCAGGTGTCGTTGTCAACGAAAACCCCGTCAGCATCGTTATCAAGAACAAAATTTGCACATGCTATGCCGGAACGTTCACTCAAATCATTTGAAATGACAAATTCCTCATTGTAAGGGATTCCTGCTAGTTCAAGAGCATTTTTGTACCCGACATGTCGGTCTTTATAAACACTGACGTTTTGAGAGCCAGTAACATGAATTATCCTTTTTGCACCTTTCTCTAGCAGATGTCTCGTAGCTAGATAACCTGCCCGTTCGTTATCAATTGTTACCGAGGGAAGGTTTTTAGCCAAGGGTATGCGGTCAAAAAACAGAACGGGGATGTTGCGTTTGGTAAAAATATCAAACGATGGGATATCTTTCATGCTACAGGCTAGGGAAACCATTAAGCCATCTACCCGGCTGTTGAACATTGTCCTGGCATTACTAGCTTCTTTTTCGCCGTTTTCTGATGATTGGCTGATCAGAATATTGTAACCAGCATCATTTGTAATGCTCTCTATGCCAGCTATTACCTCAGACATAAAAAAACTATTCAAACGGGGAACGATTATGCCGATGGTTCTAGTTTTCTGCATTCTGAGATTTACAGCAAATTTGTTAGTTCTATATCCGAGCTCTTCAGCAGTACTGTTAATCTTATTCTGAGTTTTTTTGCTAACAGTGAAGTGCCCCTTTAAACCACGGCTAATGGTTGATGGATTTAACCCAAGCTTTTCCGCGATGTCATAAATAGTAACCTCTTTATTGGTGTCTATGTTGTTCATATTTCAAAAGTCGTAAGTAATCTACAAATCAACTCTTTGTTTTTGAGATACTAAATTATAGTATGCACTAATACAATACTAATTTTTATCAAAGTTAAAAAAATAACAATCGGTTGTTATTTCGGTTTTAATTTTATACGTTTACTAAAAATTAATCTTTATCGGATTGATGATAACACAAGTCTGGGATTTACTTTAATCCTTAACAAACGTTGAAAATTTACATGGTCAATCCGAAGGTAATTTTGGGTAGGTTTCTGATCGATTTGAGCAGATTAGGAAATTACTATGGTATTATTTAAGAGACACATTCAAAGTAAAATTATATAATGGGTGAAAATTTTATACAATCTTTTAGATGGTTTGGGCCGCATGATGCTGTTACTCTACAAGCAATCCATCAAACCGGAGCCACAGATATTGTTACCGCTTTACACGATATACCTACTGGAACAGTTTGGTCTGTTGAAAAAATTAAGGAAAGACGTAAACTTATTGAAGATATAGGTTTAAAATGGGGAGTTGTAGAGAGTGTAAATGTGCACGAAGATATTAAAATGGGGCTGGTTGGCAGAGATGTCTGGATCGACAATTATATTCAGACAATATCTAATTTGGCCCACTGTGGGGTCAAGACCGTCTGCTACAATTTTATGCCTGTTTTGGACTGGACACGAACAAATCTCGACTTCAAACTGCCCAACGGTGCCTCTGCGTTGCGGTTTTATGCCCCGGCTCTGATCGCCTTCGATATGTTCATCTTAAATCGTGATGGTGCTGCTCTTGATTTTAGTACTGTTCAGATTGAAAGGGCAAAAAAGTATCTTGATAGCCTATCCAGGGAACAGCTAACCCGTTTAGAAAATACGATACTCGCCGGATTGCCGGGGACAGATGAAGTATTTACACTGGCTGAATTCAAAGTATTTCTGGAACGCTACGCGAACATAGGTCGAAAAGAACTTAAAGAAAATTTAAAGTATTTTCTTACGAAAATAATCCCTGAAGCGGAAAAAATTGGTGTAAAAATGTGCGTTCATCCAGATGATCCGCCTTTTCCGATTCTTGGACTACCAAGGGTTGTTTGCGATTTAACAGATCTTAGGGATGTTGTCAATATGTATCCTTCACCTTCAAACGGAGTAACGCTCTGCACAGGTTCACTCGGGGCAAATCCGGAAAATGACTTGGTGGATATTATACGTGAAATTGGAGAAAATATTCATTTTCTCCATTTGAGAAATGTAAACAGAGAAGAAGATGGTAGCTTTTTTGAGGCTGACCATCTCAACGGCTCTGTCGATATGTACCAGGTAATATTGGAAATTATAAATGAGCAAAAAAAGCGCGCCTCAGTCGGTCGTGCAGATATCAGAATTCCTATGAGACCTGATCACGGGCATATTTTGTGGACTGATTTTGAAATAAACACCTATCCAGGGTATTCTTTCATAGGAAGACTCAAAGGACTAGCAGAACTCAGGGGACTAGAAATGGGAATAAGGAAAAGTTTGGATTTAGAATTGAATAGATAATGTTGTTAAAAGATAAAGTAATTGTTGTAACAGGTGGAACTGGTATTCTTGGAGGTGCTTTCGTGAGGGGAATCGCAGCGGAAGGTGCAATTGTGGGTATATTAGGAAGGAATATGATGGCTGCAAGTCAAAGGGTAAATCAAATTAGGGAAATGGGAGGCAAGGCGATCGCGCTCCAAGCTGATGTTTTGGACGAAATGGAACTGATAGATGCTAAGAACAAGATACTTGAACAGTTCCAACGGATCGATGGCTTGGTTAATGCGGCCGGTGGCAATATGCCTGAGGGTGTTGTAGATCCCAACGACAATATTTTTAAAATGGATATGGCAGGGATGAAAAAGGTTAACGATCTAAACCTTTGGGGGACAATTATTCCAACCCAAGTTTTCGGAGAAGAAATATCCAAGTCAGATTCCGGATCGGTAGTTAATATCTCCTCAATGAGTTCACAACAGGCGATAACAAAAGTTCTTGGATATAGTTTAGGTAAAGCAGGTATAGATTGCTATACAAAATGGATGGCCACAGAGATCGCACTACGATATGGGGACCGCGTTAGAGTGAATGCCATCGCTCCAGGTTTTTTCCTGACCGAGCAAAATAGAGCATTATTGACAAACAGTGATGGGAGCTTTACACAGCGTGGATCCCGGGTAATACAGAATACACCAATGGGGAGATTAGGTGTACCCTCTGAGCTTGAGGGGGCACTGATCTGGTTGCTGAGTTCCAATTCGATGTTTGTAACAGGGGCAATCATAAATGTCGATGGTGGGTTTTCAGTGTTTAGCGGAGTTTAATTCTTGGTTTTCTATTATTCTATTGCTTTATAGACAAGATAAAATTTAAAACCTCGGAATGCGTTAAAATGTAAATCACCTTTATAAAGTTAAACAGTCTTCTGCGGACGATAGAAAATTGATATGGAAATTGTTAGCTGAAATGATAAGGGATCACTCCCTTACTGGTTACGGCTATGGGATGTTTGAACGTAATCATAATCTCATCGCTACTGAGCAGATTTTTTATGCTTAAGGGAAAAGCGGTTGATATTATGAAGGAAGCAGTCTGATTTCGCCGTCGATCAGCATTTCCAGTGTCCGGGTTTCAATGTGTGAAACGATGCATGCTTCTCTCGCCGAATGTTTGCTTCTAATACGAGTCGTACCTTTTGCGGATACGGCTGAGGACGAAATGTCTTTTTGATACCATGTGGACCATCAATGAACAGATCCAATGCACCCGAGTTTAAGTTACATAAATTCCAGGTCTGGTCAATTTCCGTTGTCAGCCCAACAGGACTGACAACGAAATTAAAACTTCTTGTATCTCTAGAATGGGGTTTTATCTGCCGCTGCTATTTAGCGCATTGCCATATGCTGTTATCTTCCGCTTATAGGTTATTTACTAAATATAAGTATTATTGTAGCTAGAATTTTATAAATTTATGGAAGATAAACCAAGAGCATGTCCGTTATACCTTTAGTCGACGAAAATAAATTGAAAGCTAAAATAGCGAAAGGGGATGAGGGCGCCTTTACCTTGGTCTATAATACTTACTATCCTATTATTTATGGATTTGCCCGACATTTACTCCATTCGGATGAACTGGCTATTGATGTCGTTCAGGAAAGTATGCTGCATATCTGGCAGCTTGGGGCAAAATTAGAAGCCATCAATAATTTGGAAGCCTATTGCAAGATATTTGCCAGAAGAAGAGCTGTTGATCTGCTCCGGCGTCGTGCAGTTGCCCAAAGGGCTGAAAAATTCTTGGGGGACAAATGGACTGAAGAGGACAACCGTACCGAGGAAAGTATACTGCTTGAGGAAGGTCGGAGGATACTTCGGGATGGGGTTGAATTACTCCCGCAACAGCAGAGAAGGGTTTACGAGTTTTGCCAACAGGATGGCCTCAAATATGAAGAAGCCGCGGAACGTCTTGGGATTTCCACCGGCACTGTTAAAACGCACCTGAAACTGGCCATGAAATTTCTGCGGGAGCATATCAAGCGCCGTTCCGATGTAGCTGCGTTACTCATCATTTTCAAACTCTTTTAATTTTTTTAGTTTTTTCGTTACCCCATTTTTACTCCCTCAACGACTTACTATAAAAGAGGTATTAATTCGATGTTATTTAAGCATCGATTTTAGCGTCTGGAAAATGGATAAACTCAGATTAGACTATTTATTTGGCCGGTACTTAATGCAAGAACTCAATGATGCTGAAAAAGCGGAGTGGTTCGATGCATTAATGGGCGAAATGTATGATAATGATATTAATGACCTGGCCCAAGGTGTTTTCGAAAGGAATGACTTGCTGAAATACAAGATGGAGGAAACTAAGGTAACAGATGTCCTCAATTACATCCTGGTGCAGCCACAGCGAAACAGACCCAAAACCATTTCAATAAGAAAATTCATCGCAGTTGCAGCTGCTGTTGTTCTGGTCATTGGTATTGGGTTATTTTATTACCATCCGAAAGTTAACCAGGATCAGCCTCGAGTGGCTGTTTATAAAAATGACGTTGCTCCAGGCAAGCAAGGTGCTACCCTTACACTGGCTAGTGGCAAAAAGATTAGATTAACGGATGCTGCAGATGGTGAGCTGGCAGAAGAAGCGGGTGTGGTGATCTCTAAATCTGCAAATGGACAATTGGTTTATGAAATAAAAGACACTGATGCGGGGGCAAACAAAACAAATATCTTATCAACTGCCAGAGGTGAAACTTATCAGATACGTTTGCCGGATGGCTCTGTAGTATTTTTGAATGCGGCTTCATCTCTTAAATACCCCGCCAGTTTTGTTAAGCATTTAAATAGAGAGGTTCAATTGACAGGTGAGGGGTATTTCGAAGTAGCAAAGGATAAAAACCGACCATTTACTGTAGAAAGCGGTGGTCAGAAGGTAGAAGTGTTAGGGACACATTTTAACATTAGTGCCTATCAGGGGGAGCACATAAAAACCACATTGTTAGAAGGTAGTGTCCGTATTGCACCTGTCATCCCCACCGATAGAAAAGGAGCTTCGCGGCAAACCAGTAACGATATAGTTTTAAAACCCAATCAGCAATCCTCTTTCATGGAAGGCTCTGGCATATCCGTAAAGGAAGTCGATGCAATAGAATTCATATCATGGACTTCAAATAAGTTTAGTTTTGCGAGCGAAGAAATTGGAGAGATCATGAAGAAAATTGAACGTTGGTATGATGTAGAGATTGTATACAACGACGATGTACAGAGAATTAAAGTTACCGGCTCGATTTCAAGATTTGCAAACCTTTCTGCATTGTTGAGTATATTACAAAAAACCGGACCTGTGAGTTTTAAGGTCGAAGGTAGAAAGGTTTTCGTTTCAAAATAAGTATTTCATTGAATACCCAAGGTGTAACAGCCTTTACCAAATATAAATTATAAACAACTAACCAAACTAAAAAATGAACGAGTTCTACAGAGATGATCCTTAATGTAAAAAGATAGGTTTTAAAAACCGAACCCCGGTGGCAACCAGGATTCGGATAGGTTAAGACTTATCCATTAATAGCCGAATACCTTCGGATATTGATTTAAACAATTTATTAATGAACAATTGTGTTTGCCATAGCCCTTGACAAGTTAATACAAACACTTATTAACAGACGTAAATATATGAATTTTTACATTAAAAGCCTATGCCGGCCACGTGCTGGTATGGCGAAAATTTTGTTGGTAATGAGACTGATAGTCGTGATATTGACAACTGCAATTTTACAGGTAAGCGCAAGCAGTTTCGCACAGAGTATTACCTTGTCTGAAAAAAACGCTACTCTGGAATATTTGTTAAAACGTATAAAACGTCAAACAGGGTATGATGTATTGTATGCCGATAACGTATTAGCTGGGAGCCAAAAAATAACCGTGAATTTAGCGGATGTGCCCTTGGCTGATGCCTTAAATAAAATATTAACATTAGCCAGTCATAATCTTGCGTTCGAATTAGAAAAAAAGATCATCATTATAAAAGAAAAGGAAAAGAACCGTGTTTTTGAACCGGTCAGACCAATTTTTAAGATTATTGATATTAAAGGACGTGTGCTGGATCAGGATGGAAAACCTATCGAGGGCGTATCTATTCTGGTAAAGGGAAAAACTACCGCTACAAGTACCAACTCGCAGGGAGACTATTTTTTAAAGGGAGTTGCGGAAGATGCAATCCTGTTAGTTTCATTTACCGGAATGGAAACGCAGGAAATTTCAGTTGAAGGGCGAACTACAATCAATGTGTCATTGAAGGACAAAATAACGGGTATGGACGAGATTGTTGTTGTTGGCTATGGCAGTCAGAAAAGAGAGAGTTTGATAGGCTCTGTTGCAACAATCCGGTCCAAAGATCTTACCGTTGCACCCGTGGCAAGTACCACCAATGCATTGGTAGGACGTTTGCCTGGACTGATTGCCAAACAGGAAAGTGGCTTGCCCGGAGGAGATGCTTCCTCTTTGAGCATTCGTGGTTTCGGAGCCCCTTTGGTTATCGTAGATGGCATTCAGTCTTCATTTAATAACATTGATCCTAATGAAATTGAATCCATCAGCATATTGAAAGATGCGTCTGCGGCAATATATGGTGCCAGAGCCGGTGATGGGGTAATATTGGTGACCACCAAAAGGGGAACTAGTGATAAGCCAACGATTAGCCTGCAAAGTTCAGCGACTTTTCAAGGGGTTACCAGCATGCCCAAAATGGGGAGCTCTGGTCAAATGGCCGAATTGTTTAGAGAAACTCAATTCAATCAGGGGGTGCCCGAGTCGCAGATGAAATTCTCAAAAGAGCAGATTAAAAAGTACTATGAAGGCACCGATCCGGAATACCCAAATACAGACTGGTGGGGTGTGGTTGGCCGAGACTGGTCGCCAGAAAGTCAACACAATTTGTCCCTTACCGGCGGAAGTGACAAGATCAAATATTATGGCTTCTTAGGTTATATGGACCAACAGTCTTTTTTTAAAAAAAATGGTCCTGAATATAAGCGATATAACCTGAGGTCAAATATTGATGCGAAAATATTAGATAACCTGACGCTGCAATTTGATTTAGCAAGTATTGTTGAAAATAAAGACTATCCGGCAAGATTCTACGATCAGTATGCTATTTGGCAGGAGTATTGGAACTCGGAACCTTTCTGGTCAGCAACATTGCCTGATGCTCAGAAGATACCCTATGCTGGCGCAGGTGGTGCCATAGGTATCCACTTTCAGTCAAATAGTGAATTGTCGGGTTACAGGAAAACGAATAGCCAGAATTTAAAGGGATCTCTTTCTTTAAAGTACGATTTCAAAGCGATTAAAGGACTTTCCACAAAAGCCTTTGTAAATTATCATCAGAACTATACGTTTTTAAAGGCTTTTAGCTGGTTAAGTGATAGCTGGTCGTACAACAATAGTAATGATACCTATACGCAACGGACCTTTGCAACCCAACCTGCATTAATACATCAGGATTTAAAAGACCGAACGATGACCGGACAGTTTTCACTGAATTTTGATCGTACTATTGCCAACGATCACCAGATTTCAGCATTGGCGCTTTATGAGGTCATTGATTATTACAGTGACTGGATCCAGGCCAAGCGGATTGGGTATAAATCAACTTCTATAGAATACCTTTTCGCGGGTGGGTTAGCCAATCAGTCTGCGGATGGCAGTGCTTCGGAGATGGGCAGACAAAGTTTGATCGGACGTCTCAATTATGCATACAAAGCTAAATATTTACTGGAAGGTACATTACGGGTGGATGAATCGGCCAAGTTTGATCCGGAGCACAGGAGAGGATATTTCCCAAGTATATCATTGGGCTGGCGGGTTTCGGAAGAAAATTTTATAAAAAAGAGTGTTCCGTTTATTGATAACCTAAAATTAAGGTTAAGTTATAGTGAGACAGGGAAAGATGATGTTGCAAACTTTGCTTACCTGGCTGGTTATCGATCTGGAGAACCTTATTTAATTGGATCTGCAACTTCAAACGGTTTGCTAGCAACGGGGATAGCAAACCCTAATCTGACCTGGGAAAGTATGAAGATTTACAATGCCGGTTTAGACTTTGGGTTCCTTAAAAATAGTCTTTACGGTGAGCTGGATGTATTTTATCGGGACAGGAATGGTATCCCCGGGCAAAGAGTGGTTTCCTTGCCAGACACTTATGGTGCTAATTTGCCTTTTCAGAATCTCAATAGCATTAATACGCGCGGATTTGAATTTTTGCTTGGCTATAAAGGTGGCCTCCGTGACTTAAGCTGGGATGTAAAGGCCAATATATCCTGGTCAAGGTCTAAGTGGGGGTATTATGATGAGCCGGAGTATGAAGATCCCGATCAGCGACGTCAGATGAAGCTTACCGGCCAATGGACAGACAGGACTTTTGGGTACATTTCTGACGGGGTATTCACCAGCCAGGACGAAATCAATGCCCTTGATTTCGCATACACTTCAACAAATGGAAATACAGCTTTAAGGCCAGGTGATATTCGTTATAAAGAATATGAAAAAGATGGCTTGCTGGATTGGAGGGATATGGCTGAGATCGGAAAAGGTACCACTCCTCATTGGATAGGAGGTCTGAACATCGGTCTAAAATATAAGGCCTTTGATATGTCCGCCCTGTTTCAGGGAGCTTGGGGCTATTATAGCCGAATTCGATTACGTTGGGGCAACAATTTTTCTGAATTGATGTTTAATGAACGTTGGACGCCAGAAAACAATAAGAAGGACATTTTGATAGAACGTTTGGGCGGTCCGGCCAGTAATGGATTAAGCTCTGATTTTTATTATAAGAAAGGCGACTATGTGCGATTAAAGATTTTATCGCTGGGGTACAATCTTCCGGCTTCGCTTCTCAAAAAAATCAATATACGGAGCATTCGGTTATATGGCGCTGCAACCAATCTCTTTACCCTAAGTGGATTAATGAAATATGATATTGATCCGGAAGCTCCCAGCGGTTATGGAGGGTCATATTATCCGCAAATGCGCACGCTTAGTTTTGGTCTGAACCTGACATTATAATATTAAAATTTAATAAAATGAGAAAGTTATTTATATGCATAATGACGTTATCATTGGGCTTTTCTTCCTGTAAGAAAGTACTCGATAAACAGCCTTTGGATACCATTACAGATGCAGTTCTTTGGTCTGACCCGGCATTAATAGACGATTACCTGAATCAATGTTATTCGGAAATGAGGTTTTATTTTGAGATGCCTTATGGTAAGGACATGAATTTACTCATGGAAAATAATTCCACAGATGCCATTACCATCGGGGATGAGGCTTTTCCAAGTTGGGCCCAGACCTCTACATCGCCAAGATTCAATTGGATGAACATCAATGGCGGAAACTTTGAGTGGTGGGGTTATCCAACCGTCCGCAAATTGAATATTTTTATTGCTAAAATGGCGAGTCCCAGTTTGACAGAGCCTTACCGGAAGCAACGATTAGCAGAAGCCCGTTTCCTAAGGGCATTTGCTTACTTTGATATGGTAAAACGTTATGGAGGTGTTCCGTTAATTACTAAAGAACTTCAGCTTGATGGTCCTAATGAGGAATTATACCCCAAGAGAAATAAAGAAGAAGAGGTATATGACTTTATTTTGTCTGAATTAGATGCGATAACTCCTGATTTAGCAGAGCCGCTGACGGCTGCAAATCTGGGCCGCCCTGGTAAATATGCGGTTCTTGCACTTAAAAGCCGTGCAGCCATGTATGCTGCAAGTATCGCCACCTGGAGTACAGTGCAACTCGGTGGGATAGTGGGCATTCCACAAATTAAGGCGTCTGCATATTGGCAAGCCTCTTACGAAGCGTCCAAAACAATTATAAGCGAGGGTAATTACACTTTGTACAATAAGATACCAGATGACAAAACAGCAAACTTCCGGAATATTTTCTTGGATGAGGGAAATAGCGAGGTAATCTACAGTGAAAGGTTTGATGGTTTAACAGGCAAAGGCCATACCTTGGATATGTTGAATGTACCTTGGAGTTACAATGTTTGGAATGGGGGACAAAAAGTTACACCTTACTTGGAAATGGTAGAGTCTTTCGATAACACTGATGGTACTTCTGGAATTATAGATCGGAATAAGATCGCTGCGGGCTATCTGTGGACTGTTGACGAATTGTGGGGGAAAAAGGATCCAAGGTTTAGAGCATCTATATATACACACGGTACAAAGTGGACTAGTAAAACCGGACCTGAAATTCTGGACTACCATAACGGCATCCTGGTTAATGGGATTAAACAGACGACAGGCTCATATAAGGGAATACTTGCAAGATCTAAAAGCATTGGTGAAAACAAAACCAATTTTGGTATGCTGAAATATCTGGATGAAGTGAACCGGGCGCTTGTACATGAACGGAAATACTCTTCTACAGATTATATCATATTCCGTTTGGGGGAGATCTACCTGAACTTAGCAGAAGCTGCGATAGAACTTAACAAAACAGGTGAAGCGTTGAATGCAGTGAACAAAATACGTGAACGTGCTGGTATGCCATTGTATACAACTATTACCAGGGATTTGGTGCGTAAAGAGCGCAAAGCAGAGCTGGCTTTTGAAGGAAACCGCTATTTTGATGTGATCAGGTGGAGGACGGCGGCGGCCGATCTCACCAGAGAGTACCACAATCTGGCATTTATTCTTGATGGTAATTCATACACTCAAGGTACATACAATGTATTGACTGCGAAATATAAAATTGAAATTGTGGGTAAAGTAGGAGGAAATGTAGACCCCATTTTTGAACAAAAATATTATTATTTACCAATTTCTAAAACCAGAACCGGAACTAATCCAAATCTAGTTGAAAATCCAGGCTATTTTTAGTGGTCTTCCGGTAAAACTGATAGCCTATATCTGTGGAGCCTTTTAAGACTTTCCGGTAGGTATAATTAAACAGTTATCGATAAGGTAATCACTTGGTCTATTGAAAGCGTAATTCGTTAGGGCAAAAGTTTTTGTGTCCAAAATAGGATGAATGCAGCTCGTAGACCAGGTTTTTACAAATATTAATACAAGTAAACAAATTATTTAATTACCAACAATTATTGAATTTATAATGAATAAACGTATTCTTCTATACACGGTGCTGTTTCTGCATGTCACGGCATTTCTTTCCGCTCAAACAAAAAAAAGCGTCCAAACAAAAAGATATGACGTTGCTGCTTTTGTGTGGCCATCTTACCACCCTGATGATCGGGCAAAAATATTCTGGCCAGATGGCATTGGCGAGTGGCAAACTGTGATCAGTAATAAACCTAAATTTCCTGGACATGAACAGCCACGTTACCCATTATGGGGTTATATTAATGAGGCAGATCCTTATGTAGCAGAAATGGAAATTAATGCCGCTGCAGATCACGGTGTGAATGTTTTTATTTTCGACTGGTATTGGTATGACGGGATGCCATTTCTGGAAGGACAATTGAATGATGGTTATTTAAAGGCAAGAAATAACGATAGAGTAAAATTTTACCTGATGTGGGCCAACCATGATGTGAATCTCGCATGGGATAAACGTAATGCAGATGATGCCATGGATAAAAAAAACCAGGCTTTAATCTGGAACGGATTTGTTGGTCGACAGGAGTTTGAAAAAATTGCTCTTCGATGGATTGATAAATATTTTTCACAGCCGTCCTATTATAAGATTGATGGTAAACCGGTGTTTATGATCTATGAACTGAGAAACTTCATAAAGGGGTTAGGTGGTGTTGAGCAGGCAAAAGATGCGATTAGTTGGTTCCGCAAGCAAACGGTAAAGGCCGGTTTTAAAGGTCTTGAACTCCAGATTACCATGAGGAAAGAAACAAACCAGAAACTGTCTGCTATACCTGGTGATAATATTGGTACCCAAAAGGATGTGGTAGAGGAGTTAGGCATCAATTCTCTCACCCATTACCAGTTTGTTCATTCTACTAATGTAGACAGAGATTATAACATGATCATGGAAGATGTGGTTAAGGATTGGAGTTCAATTTCTGAGAGTTATACAGCAAAATATTATCCGCATGTTTCAATTGGCTGGGATGCCAGTCCGCGAACAAACAGTGTGAGACCCGGTATTGTGAAAAATAATACACCGGCAAACTTTGAAAAAGCACTTATTGAGGCGAAAAAATTTGTGGATGCTCATCCCAACCAGCCACCATTGATAACCCTTAATAGCTGGAACGAGTGGACAGAAACGAGTTCCCTGATGCCCTGTACGATGTTTGGGTATGGCTATCTGAAGGCTGTAAGAAATGTGTTTGGATCCGTTAAAAAATAGTAGGCCATGTTCAAATCATTCCGTTTTGTTTTCCTGATAGGGATAGCGTTCACAGTTCTGGCATTTAGGGCCAGCAAGGATAAAAAGGCATTTGCAACCTCATCAAGTTTGCCCAAATTGACAGTTTTTAAAGCCCCAGAAGGGGCTCCCAAAAACAACACATTTTCTGTTTATGTAAGATATGAGGGTGGCGAATGGATTGACTTATATGAATACGATGCAGAAGTAGATGACGGGTTTTTGCAAGCACCGGTTCATCATATGGCTTTCGTTTCTTTTGATGCTGATTTTTCAAAAAAAATTGAAGTCAGAGTACAGAAAAATGATGGCAATATGTCGAATGTTAAGATTCGGCCAGCTATTGCTGGTATTACTCCCAAAATCATTGATAGTAACACCATCATCTTTTCCTTGATACGCCCGGGGAAGCTATCGGTTGAAGTAAATGGGGATTTGCATAACAATCTTATGGTTTTTGCCAGCAAACCAGAGCGCAACACTGTGAAAAAAGGGCAAGGTAATGTACATTATTTTGGCCCTGGAATACACAAAATAGGAGGTGACGGCAAGGGAACCCTTACCCTTAAAAGCAATGATAAAGTTTATATTGCCGGTGGCGCTATTGTATATGGCAACATCGAAGTAGATGGTGTGAATAATATTTCTATCACAGGCAGAGGTATTCTTTGTGGCGGAATGTATACCAACCATGCTTATCCTCATGTAGGTGGAGGAAAGCGTTTGATATATATAAAAAATTCTACTAACATAAAAATTGAAGGTATTACACTTTTAAATTCAGTGTCTTGGAATATCCATTTATCACTTTGTAAAGATGTAGTTTGTAAAGATTTGAAGATAATTGGATGGACAATTAATTCAGATGGGATAGACCCGACTTCATCAAGTAATGTACTGATTGATGATTGTTTTATAAGGGACTTTGATGATTGTATTTCTGTGAAATTATCTTATGCAGAAGCCGCAAACCCTCAAGCAAGAGATAGTAGAAATATTACTGTACAGAATTGTATTTTATGGACAGATCAAGGAAGAGCAATCGCAATAGGACCGGAATCTTTTAGCAATGAAAAAAAGGTGTACGAAGATTTAACATTTAAGAATATCGATATACTGTATAATAAAAATTATAATGTTGAATGGGCAAAAGGGGTTTTAAGTATTCTTTTAGGTGATGAGGCAACAATAAAAAACGTATTGTTTAAAGATATTCGGGTTGATAGATTAGGTGATAAGACTAATCTTGTATATATTAATATTTTAAAAACTCCTTATAATTTATCTCCAGGACAACGAGTTCAAAATATAAAATTTGAAAATGTTAGTCTTAATTCTGCTCAGAATATGGATAATTTTATTGGAGGTCTTAATTCTTCAAGAATAGTGAGTGGAATAGAATTTATAAATCTTAAGATAAATAACGTCCCTATCACTGATTCCGTATTAGGCAGGTTTAAAATCAACAATCATACCGGGGATATCAAATTCAATATTTCTAACTAGACTCAAAGTGTATTTCATTTTCACAAACAAAATCCTGACAAGGGTTTACAACGACAAAGCAAATATAGTATGAAAAAAATATGCCAATTGATCTTTGTGCTCTGTATAGTGTTCTCTATTCTATCTTGCAAAAAAAAACGTGTTGAGGATGGAACCCTAACATATCTTGATTCTTCAAGTTCGCCCGAATTAACAGTTTTTAAAGCCCCTGAAGAGGCTCCAAAAAACAACACGTTTTCTGTCTATGTAAGATACGAAGGGGGCGAATGGATTGACTTGCATGAATATGATGCAGAAGTAGATGGTGGTAACTTGAAAGTACCTATTTACCACATGGCTTTTGTTTCCTTTGATGCTGATTTTTCAAAAAAGATTGAGGTCAAAGTACAAAAAAATAATGGTTCAATGTCCAACGTCAGTATCCGGCCGGACATTGAGGGTATTAAGCCTACCAATATTAATGATAACACCATTACGTTTTCATTGACGCGTCCTGGTAAAGTATCCGTTGAAGTAAACGGCGATTTGCACAACAACCTTATGGTTTTTGCCAATAGGCCGGAAGAAAACCCCGTTGCACAGGGTACGCCCAATGTTTATTATTATGGCCCGGGAATACACAAAATAGGTGGAAACGGTCAGGGTACCATTACCCTTAAAAGCAATGATAAGGTTTATATTGCCGGTGGGGCTATTGTTTATGGAAATATTGAAGGGACTGGTGTTGATAATGTTTCTATTTCCGGAAGAGGTATTCTATGTGGAGGAATGTATACCGATCATGCTTATCCACATACAGTAGGCAAGAATTTAATTAAATTAGAAAATTCTACAAATATCAACATAGAGGGTATCACACTGTTAAATACGGTGTCTTGGAATGTAAGATTGAATTTTTGTAATACAGTTTCTTGTAAAAATATGAAATTGATGGGGTGGACGATTAATTCAGATGGAATTAATCCTGTTGCATCCAGAGATGTAGTTATTGACGATTGTTTTATAAGAGGGTATGATGATTGTATTTCAATTAAGGGGTCCTATGCACCCTCCGCTAATCCTTTAGCTAAAGACACTAAAAATATTACTGTACAAAACTGTATTTTATGGATTGATCAAGGTCGAGCAGTTGCAATTGGGCCAGAATCTTACAGTACTGAACTTAGACTTTATGAGAATATCAATTTTAAAAATATAGATGTATTGTACAATGAAAATTACAATGTTGAATGGGCAAAAGGAGCAATAAGTATTCTAATTGGTGATGACGCTACAGCAAGAAATGTTAAGTTTGAGGATGTTCGTGTTGATAGATTAGGTTTGAATACTAATTTTATAACGATTGCTATTTTACAGTCAACTTACAATGTGTCTCCAGGGAAAAGAATTGAAAACATAACATTTAACAGGGTTTCTTTAAATACTACTCAACAGCCACTTCAAAATAGAATTTGGGGATATGATGCAACTAAAAAGGTTAGTGGAGTTACATTCAGTAATTTGAAGATAGGAGGCACTACTATCAATAATACAACTTCTGGATTTTTCGATATAAACAGCTTTTCAGAGAATATTATTTTTAATTAATCGAAAGTATTCTTATTCGTCAATTTTATTATAAGAATTATTAAAAAATAACGCAAAGTTATATGTCAGACAAGTATATAAGCAGAAAAAATTTTTTAAGATTAAGCGGAAGTGCAGTTACTGCAACTATTGTAAGCGGTTTTACGAGACCGATTGATGTAATTTCCAATGAAACTGAAAAAAATATTGAAAACAGTAATAATCAGTTAAAATCTAGGGATGTTAAAACCAAACAAAACAAGCACGAATTAATCGTTTTAAATGCAACTCCTCCAAAAGGAACAAAATCAGTAAAATATTTTATTGATGATATTAGAGTTTCTGAAATGACTAATGAATATGCTGTTCAGACCAATACTGAGCCAATTTGGAAGACATTAACCGATCCAAATTGGTTTGATTCTGGTAAACGTAAATTAACTGTAGTGGCAGAGACAAACAATGGAGAGATTAAACTTGAAGAGAGTACAATTCTAATTCCAGAAAGATTAGATAGCGATAACATAATTTCTTTGACTGGAGGATGGAAGTTTGCTGCAGAAGCTGACTTAAAAATGGGAAAGGAGATGTTCGAAGGAAAATCTCCTGTGATTACTCAAAAGAATTTCGATGATAGTAAATGGGAAACTGTATTGGTTCCCAATTCTTTGGGATATATAAATAAAAAGTGGAATAATTCAGAAGGGATCATTGGTGCTTATCGTAAAGAAATCGAAATAAAATCACCTCGTAAAAACGAACAGTTATCACTGACTTTAGAGTCATGTTACTGGCTTGGAAGAGTTTTTATTAATGGTGTTGAAGTAGGTCAGACAAAAGGGGGATATCTGCCAAGCCGTTTTGATATTACATCATTTTTTAATTCAGGAAAAAATCAAATAACAATAATAGTTGATAATCGCACATCAACTATGGGGGTTTTTAAAACACTTCATATCTTTTATTGGAATTGGGGAGGATTGTTACAGGAAGTATATCTAAATAGAAACCCTGATATTTCTTTGATTGATTTAAGAGCTGAAGGTACTCGTTCAGGAAAATTAACATTAAGACCAATAGCAGTCAACAAAAGAGACACTGAAGAAAAGATTGATATAAATATAAAAATATTCGATCCTTCAGGTAAAGAGGTTAAGAATTCCATATTAAAATCGGTTGTTATACCCTCAAATATTAATGGCAAAGAAATTACTCCAATTGAATTGGAAATTCAAAATCCTCAATTATGGGATATTGAAAAAGGTAATTTGTATACAATTACTATTAGCGGCAGTTGGGGGAGTTTAACAGAAAGAACTGGTTTCAGGGATATCGAAGTTAAAAATGGAGATATGTTGTTGAATGGTAGGGTTATAGAAAATTTAATGGGATTTAATCGTCACGCTGATTATCCAGGACTTGGCCGAACTCATCCGGATCAACTTCAATATCAAGAATTGAAAGAATTATATGATCGTGGTTTTCGCATTTTTCGTCCCGGACATTATCCTACTACCCCTGCATTACTTGATGCAGCAGATGAATTGGGAATGTTAGTAATTGAAGAAATTAATGTTACAGGTTTTCATGGTCCCCATTTTGATAATAATGAGATTAATGAATTTGGATTTCAGCAGTTAACTAAAATGATAATGCGGGATCGAAGCCATCCTAGTATTATAGCATGGTCTGTAGGGAATGAAAATC
>Ga0182008_10000286_pt1 | contig 39644 bp, 27 predicted proteins | sample Sormic07211129_1_FD_120482 | JGI IMG/M metagenome (GOLD analysis project Ga0182008, IMG submission 120482) | Rhizosphere microbial communities from Sorghum bicolor, Mead, Nebraska, USA - 072115-129_1 metaG | ecosystem: Host-associated > Plants > Roots > Rhizosphere | place: USA: Nebraska...
AGAAATCGGCATCCCCGGAAACCAGAATCCGCTGCTCTTTGCTTTTTAATTTCCTGGTCAGCATCATCGCAGTTGGAAATGCGCCTTGCTGATCCCCTGCCTTTGCATCAAAGACCAGTGCTGCTGAGTCCAGCACAAATGCACCCCGTTTGATCCAGCTGATCTTCGTATCGGTAGTTAAAAGGGTTTGAACCTTAAAAAGACCTTTATGTTGATCTTTCAAGGCCGCTACCCCCGGCATAGATATAATACTTTTATCCTGGTCGACATCTTTAAGTCCGGGATTCATTGCTATTGCATCTGGAGCAAGGTTTGGGGTAACCAAGCCATAGGAAAAATCCCGGCTGCGCTGTACCAACATTCCACTCAGCATTTCAACACCCAATGAATCCAGCAAAGGATTTACAATGGACTGTTTTTCCGGTTCTCCGGCAATCATTAAATTTCCGCCTTCGCGAATATATTTTCGGAGATTGGATAGCGCACCAGCACTTAATGCCGCTCTGGGATCACCTATCACCAGCACGGCAATATCTTTAGGGATCGAGCCTTGCTCTAAGGAAACACTGTCAATATCGAAACCCTGGTTGATGAGCGAGGTCTTGGACAATTTAGTGTTGAACAAAAGTTTATAATCCCGGTCGCCCACTTTGTCCACGCTGCGCTGATAAGCGTCCGTTGCAAAGACAATCTTAGGCGGGGTGACCACCAGCCTTTTTAAGGCAGAAGCAATTTCCGCTTCTCCAGGCCACTTGTCCCCTTCATCAAAAGTCCGTAAAAAGGTGGTTTTTCCTTTGTATTTCAACTGCATCACCATCCGGTCGTTTTCCCCTTGAAGGTTAATCTGCTTACGGATCTGCTCTGGGGTTAAAAAGCGGCTGGTATCCATATCCTGGGCCTTCGCCACGTCTTTGAATACAGTCTTTATACTTTTACCCGGATTGGCGGCAAAGAACTGCGGATCCAGACTGTCGTAATAATACACCCAGTGCAGGTTGATATTCCCCTTAAACCGCAGATAAGGCTCCCATTTGGCAATACCATACAGTCGCTGCACTGGTGCACCAACATCGTAAGTATAATGCAACCCATTGATATATGCTGTCATTTCCACCGGTTCATCCCCCATCTTTTTAAGTACCTCCTGAACGGGTTTTACGATCGTGTTAACCTTGGTATCCGTGGCATCGTAATACAAGATCGCCGCCTGTCGGGAGCTGAGATAGGCTACCGCCAGGCCCACCACCAAAATGGCAAGATACCGTCCAGCCTGGTACAAAAAAGATCTGGAAGAGCGGGCCAGTTCCAATTTCGCAATGGTAAAAGATAAAAATATCCCTGAAATGACGATATAATAGATCACATCACGACTGGTCAGCAGTCCGCCCACCATACGTTCTGCGCGGCTGGGCATAGAAAGGCTATAGGTCAGGTCACGTACGAAGTCAAGCCCTTGCCCGAAACCTCCGATATAATTCATAAAAGCCAGTACGCCAAAGGTACCTATCGCAGCTACGATCTGGTAACTGGTCAGGCTGGACATAAAAATCCCGATGGCAGAATACGCACTTAACAGTAAAAAACAGGCCAGCATGGCCACCAGTACATGTGGATAATCAAAATGATCAACAACACTGACCCCAATGATAAAAAACAGGCCAATGATAGCCACATTGACCAGGTTATAACCCAGCATGGCGGCAAATTTCCCGTAGATGATCTCCCTGATTTTAACAGGAGAAGAGTACAATAGCTTAATGCTGCCACTACTGATCTCCCGGCTGACCAGCCCCATCGTGATCAGCGGAACATATAAATACAAACTTTTAAGCATGGTGAAAAGAATGCCTTGCGAAAAATCACCCGCTGATATGCTTGTGGTGAACAGTTTATCTGTCAGAAAAACAAGGCCGGGATTAAAATCCTGGATATACACCATTTCCGCCAGGTTAGGTATAAAGGCATGCACCATCTGTATAAAGAAGACCATGATCAGCAGCCAGGCAATAGGCGAATAAAATAGCAGGCTGAGTTCCAGCCTGGCTATTTGTATGATTTTTTTCATTCTATATGATAATGCTTAGTTAGAGATCCTGGACAATTGGGCGAAGGTTTCATCTAAGGAATTCTTTTCCATATTCAGCTCACGCAACCGCCAGCCTTGTCTTGCACTTTCCAGGACAAGCGCTTCTGAAATCCCCTTGTCACCATTGAAATAGATTCGCAACTGCTTTTCGGTCAGGTATTCTACCCTGGTAATGCCTTCAATAGCCTGAAAGACTTCCGCAGGAGGTGCATTCTCCATCACCACCAGCATGCTGTGCGGGGCGATATAATTGTCAAAGGCCTCCATGGTATCGGCAAATACAATCCTGCCACTTTCAATCATCACGATATCCTTGCACAGGTACTGTACTTCAGTAAGGATGTGCGTAGAAAGGATCACTGCCCTGTCAGTCGCAATATCCTTGATCAGCGCACGCACTTCCAGAATCTGGTTGGGATCAAGGCCATTGGTCGGCTCATCAAACACCACTAACTTCGGCTTGTGAATAATCGCCTGGGCAATGCCTACGCGCTGTTTATATCCCCCGGACAGGTTCTTGATCAGGCGTTTATTGATATGGGTAAGGCCACAGCGTTCTTTGACCTCTTCTAAAGCAGACTTTAACTGCGCTTTTTCTATAGAGCGCAAAATGGCGGCATGCTTCAGGTATTCATCGACCGTGAGGTCCATATATAAAGGCGGGGTCTGCGGTAAAAAGCCGATCTCCTGTTTGGCGCGTTCAGGCTCTTTACGCAAGTCAATACCATTGATAGTGACCGAACCTGTGGTTGGGGTGAGCACCCCGCAAAGAATGTTCATGGTGGTGGATTTACCGGCACCGTTGGAGCCCAGCAAGCCCAGGATCCCACTTCTTGGGATCTCTATATTGATGTCGCGGATAGCCCAGCTGGTACTATAACGGTGCGATAGTCCGACAATACGAACGATTGGTTCCATAGTTTAAATATGTGTTAGTTTTATGCTTAGTAATTATTGATCAGGAATATCTTTTGCTTTTGTTCAGGAACAGCAGTGTCAGGCAGTCCGATTAAAGCCAATGTGAAATTTCTGTATCGCCATAAATTTTCCTTTTCATTTGCCTGGCTAAGATCCTTTAGCACATAAGAAGCAATTACATTTTGTGTTTCCTGATCACGAAACTCGAAGACGTAACTATTATCTGCAGCACGTGCAGTATAGTTTTTATAGGGCGTAATCCCTTTATACGCAAGGCCGTCTATTTCTTTTTGTTCGCCATTGGCAATCAGATAGACATTTACGGGTTTACTTTGATACGATAAGTTTACAAACCGGATCCCAAAAGTACTGTCACGTACAGCGTGATAAGGCGGTACAGATGAAAGAAACAGATAATCTGGTTTTGCAACAGTTCCCATAAGGAACAAGGAGTTGATGCTTCCCTTTTCCAGATGAAGGTTCAAATTAAAAATAGGTTTACTGGTGGAGAACGTATCTGGATATTGGTAAAGCGTCAGCGGCTGCTCTGTAGTTTCCATGTTGAACCGGCTAAACTGATCAAGGATCCCGTAGTTTATTTTTGCAGCGCCAGCATAAAAGTTTGATGGCTGACTACCCGTAAAGTTGACGACCAGAGGGGTACTTCCGGGAACCGCATTGACCACGATCAGTGAAGAAACAATAGGTTGCTGCCTTTCTTTCTTACAAGAAATAAAGGCAATAAAGAGCAAGCTACTTAGGAGCAGCAAGTGTATTTTATATTTCATCATGTTGAATTTTTTAAGGTTAATAGCCAGGATTCTGTATCAGATTATGGTTGTTTAAGATTTCGACTGGAGGAATAGGATAAAGCAATTGATAATCTCCTGACCACGGCTGTTTCCTTGGGATGACAGAAAGTACATCATGCGCACGTCCGGTCCTTTTCAAGTCAAACCAACGGTGTCCCCATTCTGCGAACAATTCCAATCTTCTTTCCCGCTCCACTGCCGAGATGACCTCTACCCGGGACAATGTTGACGGCAGATCATTGACACCGGCACGGTGCCGGATCACATTGAGGTCTGCAATTGCAAGATCGAGCGACTGGTTGGCCAGCACCCTTGCTTCGGCCCGGATCAGATATTGTTCTGCAAACCTCAAAGCCATATAATACTCCGTAATCTCACCTTGAAAGGAGGAGTTGATCTTGCCGATCTTGTATTTATAAGGCGTATAGTAAATTTTCCCATCCTTACCTGAGGTAGTCAGCCATGCCTTTTTCCGTTTGTCCTGATCTTCAAAAAGGGGGACAAGCTCATCAGACAACACAAAAGGATAGACGTTAGTCTGGCTGATATCTACCAGAAAACTGGCACCTTCAGGTGTTGCATTTCCACGAAAGCTATCCTTATTGCTTTGCTGCAGCTGCCAGATGGCTTCTGAACTGTTCTTTAAGAAAACATCATTCAAATCGGCTTTCAATTGAAACAATCCCGTTTGTCCGATCACTTCACCCGACTGCGATACCGCCTCCGCATAATTGCCAGTATACAAATATACCCTGGCCAGTAAAGCGGTCGCTGCCCATTTATTTGCCCGGATCCGTTCGCCCGTTTTTGAGCCGGAAAAATCATCAGGCAGCTTCGCTTTTGCATCCAGCAGATCCTTAACAATTTGTGCATACACCTCAGCTTTAGGTGTGCGGCTCATATTTGCAGTTTGGTTAAAATCTACGGTCAGTGCAAGTGGCACATCGCCGAAGAAGTTCACCAGGTAGAAATAGCAAAAAGCCCGCACAAATTTAGCTTCACCGGTCAGATTATTTCTAACATTGTTATGTAATGACAAGGAAGTCGACGCTTCAATTCCTTCAATTACGGCATTGGCGCCATAAATACCCTGATAGGCAGTTTTCCATAAGGCCAGACTTGAAGGATCCACAGAGATTAATTTATTGCCGTCGTTATTAAGATAAAAGCCAGTCAGTTCATCAGATGAGGAACTGGCTGTTAAGGTGCTTAAACCACAAGAGAAACCAGACTGGCCATCTATAGCCGAATTGTCAAAACCATTGATCAGTTGTCCATATACACCTACCATAGCAGAATTTGCCTGACTGTCGGTCGTAAACAATTTTACGGTGGTCATGGTGTCGACAGGCTCAGGAATGGACACCAGTTTTTTACAGGAAAAACAGACCAAAATCATAAGACCGGTCAACACGCGATATGTATTTAAATTTCTTTGAATTGTCATCTGATGAAGGATTAAAAATTTAACGAAAGGCCACATAATAAGATCCTGGCCGGTGGAAGTGAACCAAACTGCTGCAAATCCGGGTCAATGCCTTTAGCATTGGTGAGCACAAATATATTTTGGGCGTTCATGTATACCCTTAAAGATTCAGCACCTATCTTTCTGGCAATTTTCTGATCTAAAGTATAACTCAATGCAATATTGTTCAAGCGGATATAGGAAGCACTTACATATTTTGCGTCAGAAGAAAGATACATCATGTTTCCCTGATTAGATATGGTTGATGGTTTAGCATACTTCACCTGATCTCCAGGTGCCTTCCAGTAATTGCCCAATATTGCAGTAGGCTGATTGTTAAGCCCCCCTATGATGGTCCCATAGCTGCTCACAGGATCCGTAAACATTTGGTTTTTAAAATCAAAAAAGCAACTTAAACTAAATTTTTTATAGGTGAATGTATTGCCCATCCCTCCGGAGAACTTAGGCGAAAGATCCACCCTCACATATTTATCGCCGATACCCGGTCCTCTTGGATCATCCCCGGATACCACACCGTCCCTGTTTCGGTCTTCGAAGGTATAGTTTCCCGTCAGTGGATCTACCCCTGTATAATGGTACAAATAAACGGTATTGATAGATTCCCCAATTTTCAATGTTGAAGCATAAGGGGAGTTTTGTATGTTGGGATAATCTTTTAAGATATTTGAATTCCGGCCGCCGTTAAGGGTCATTGTCCAGTTGAAATTTTCGGTATTGATCAGGTTCGCATTGATGGAAAGTTCAAAACCTTTATTATCTACCACGGCAGGCCAGTTGGCGGTCACGGATGGGAAACCGGTATAGAAAGGCGTAGGATATCTTGTCAGCTGGTTGCCACAGCGGTCGCGGTATAGCGCAACCTCCAGGTTAATCCTGCTGTCCAGGAAGCCAATGCTAAATGCACCTTCCAGTTTTTTATTAACCTGCCATTTGTAATTTTGGTTTACTGCCTGTCCGCTCACTAAAGGTGTACTGCCATCGTAATCATACCATACAGTCCCCGCCGGGTTTTTTGACCATTTTGTTAAGTATTGATAATCACCAACCCCATCACTTCCAGTAAGTCCGTAACTTCCTCTAAGCTTCATGAAGCTAATGAACGATGGCAAATGGTCTTTGATCCAGTCTTCGTTGGACATCAGCCATGCTGCACCAAGAGAGCCAAAATTACCATATTGATTTCCAGGACCGAAGCGCGAAGAACCATCTCTTCTGCCATTTATATTTATGATGTACTTATCCTGCCAATTGTAATTGATCCGTCCGAAGACAGCTGCATATTTATAATACCCCTGGTTTTCGGTGGTCGAGCTTTGCTGTGCAAGATTAATGGATTCGATAAATTCATCATTTTCATAGCCAGTGCCCAATGTTCCTGCACCCCGGGTAATCGTTTTCTGTAAGCTGGCACCCACCAGCGCAGTCAATTTTCCCTCGCCCAGTTTCAAACTGTAGTTGATCTGAGGTTCTATGATCCAGTTCATATTGGTGTTGGTACCAAAAAAGGCCATACCAGTTGGATTGTAGATAGGGTCTTGTGCCCTGATCGGGATATAATTCTTTTGGCCATTTGAGGTGGAGTTGTAGCCGAAATTTGTTGAAAAGGTCAGGTTATGCGCGATCTCATAGCTCAGGTTCAGGTTACTGGTCATCAAATGCGTGTTGGAGTAATATGGCATTTCCAAACTGGTGAACGGAAAATCAAAATATCCGGCCGTTCTCCAGGGCGCAAAATTTAATGTTCCTTCAGCATTATAGATATCCGGTGCATTGGGAGGTAAAGTGGCTAAACCCGGTGAAGCAATGGCGTCAACCGCCGAATAAGTATACATAGTATTCAGTTGTATCTTGAATCTTCTGTTTAGCGTACTATGACTCATATTGAAGGCGAATGAAGCCCTCTGGTTACTACCCTTGGTGGTCAGAATTTCAGTTTGACGGCCATAATTTGCACTGATCCTGAACTGGGTCTGCACATCTCCGCCAGATACGCCCATAGAGGCATTGGTCTGTTTTCCGATATGGTTCCAAAGTTTTTTCTGCCAATCCGTGTATTTTGTACTGTCCCAGGTAACAAGGTCTGGCGCAGTAGTCGCCGTAGGCTGCAAATTGTCATTTTTAAAAGCATCTCTTCTCACCTGCAGGTATTGCTGGGTATTCAGCATGCTGGAATATTGCGTAATGGCACTGAATCCCTGCTCCAGATTTACAGAAAATTTAGTGGCCCCTGGTTTCCCTTTTTTCGTGGTAATCAGGATCACCCCATTTGCAGCCCTGGAGCCGTAAATTGCAGTTGCATCACCATCTTTTAAGACCTCTATACTTTCAATATCCCTGCTGTTCAGGTTATATAGCGGACTTTGGCCACCCGTAGTGGTAACCAAGCCATTCTGGATGACGCCCATTGATCCTCTCTCGTAACTGGAATTGCTTCCGTTCAGGTCTAAATTTGTTAAAGGTACCCCATCTATGATGTACATAGGATCAGAAACAAACGAGCTGCCAATGTTTTTTCTGCCGCGGATCTCTATTTTCACCGGGCTGCTGGCATAGCCGTTGGTCGGACTTACAATCATACCTGGAACCCTTCCCTGTAAAGCAAGTAAAGGGTTACTTACCGGCTGCTGTTCCAATTCTTTTGCGCTGATCCTGGCTACGTTTCCGGTCCCTGTTCTGCGGTCTGTGGTTCCATAACCCTGAACCATCACCTCATCCAGATAGGAAACAGCAGGATCCAGGGAAACGCTTAAGGAATAGCCGTAATCTGTTTTTCTAATGGTCAAATTTTTAACAGCAAGCACAGATCCCTCCTGCATATCGCGGTATTCATTTAAATGTACCTGCAGCGAATCAAATCCAACAGATGTAAATACCAGCACGCTGTTATAGGATTGTTTAGGCACATAAAATTCCCCTTTGAGTGTGGTGCTTGTGGCCGTTCTAATTCCTTTTACTTTAACGGAAACGGCACCAAGCGGCTCTCCGGATTTTTTATTCATTACCTTTCCATTAACATCAACAGTAGGTTCCTGCGCTTTGGGCACTGGGGTCCTTGAATTGTTCTTGTTTTCTTTGGGAGAAATAATGATGGTACGGTCTTCGATAGAATATACTGAAGGCTGGTCTTTAAAAACTTTAGCTAAAAAGCTCGTCAGGGGCTCATTGACCACAGATATCGTAACATTAGGAGCCGAATTGAGTAAACTTTTATTACTAATTACAGAAAATTTGGTCTGTTTTTTAACAGCATCCATGACTTTCTGGAGCGGTGCATTACGTACGGACAGTGTAATGGTTTGCGAAAAACAGACCACACTGATCAGCATCAGAAAAACAAACGAGACAAAGTACCTCAGTCCCGTTAGATACGGTGAGTAATTTTTAATCATTAATTGGTTGGTTGGTTTAAATTGATGAATGGTTTTCAGATGCCTAATCTGAACTTATGGCTTATTATTCTTTTAACTTTTTCACAACTAAATGGTTTTCTTTTTCTAAACGGGCGTCAATTCCGGAAGCTTTGAGTACTTTAATCACAGCAGATAGTTTATTGCTCCTGTACAAACCTCCATAAAATTCAACTTCCGGTATAGGCCCTTCATAAACAACCTGGACATTATACCACCGCTCAATCTCTTTCAGCACCTGCCGGATAGGTTTATTTTCAAAACTGAAATAACCATTGCGCCACGAAGATGCCGCTTCAACATCTGCGTTCCGGACCAGGAGTTCGGCATTGCTGACCACGGCTTCCTGGCCTGGCATCAGGTCGCCTCGTTTCTGGTTTGAACTGCCTTTATAGAAAGACTGTACTTGCACATGCCCGTGGACAAGACTTGTCTTGGTATACGCATCATCAGGATAAGCATTCACGTTAAAGCCGGTACCAAGTACCAGGATTTCCTGTTGTCTTGTTTTTACCACAAACGGAAGATGTTTTCCATTAGGGGTGTTGTATTTTTGCACTTCAAAATAGGCCTCACCTTCCAGGGTTACCAGCCTTTTGGTTCCTGCAAATACAGCTGGGTATTTCAGTTTACTATCCGCATTTAACCATACGCGCGTTCCGTCCGGAAGTACAACCTGGTATTGTCCGCCTTTTGGGGTCATGATGGTATTGTCGCCAGTTAGCTGGTTGGCACCATCTTTTTCTGCTGCAGCAGTTGTACCATCAAAATAAGCCACATTATTGCCGTTCACCTTTACCCCTTTCTGCTGGTTGCTTAAATTTACCACACGGCCATCAGACAATTTAATTACAGCTTTATTGTAGCCGGGGTTGACATCCGCAACCAGTACAGGTACTACAGGATTTTTCGTGGAGTTTATATATAAGTACCCAAGTCCGCATACCAAAGCAATACTAGCTGCAATAGGCAGAAGTCGTTTCCATAGCTTGAGGGGTTTCTTTTTATCCTCAACTAAAGAACCCGCATTTATTTTTTCAAGAAGTTTATTTCTGATCCGCTGTTTAAGTTCTTCCTCAGTACCATACTGAAAATCTATCTCATAGAAATCCTTCTGCATCTGTTCGTTGATCCATGCATTAAATATGTCCTGTTCTTCATCTGTAATGGTATTTGCCATTACTTTTGATGCCAGTTCATTTAATCTTTGTCTTTCTATGGCCATAAACTTTGGTCGCTTTATTATATAGTCTGAAAATTGTACGGGAGGGGTAGGTCAAAAATAAAATATTTTTACTTTTTAGTTTTAACGGTAAAAGAAGGGGGGTATAGGACTGCACTTATCAGTTGAGGAAATCATTTGGCAGGCAGGCCAGCAGTAAAGGAATGATGACCAGGAGATCCTCTCTTAAATCTTTCCTTGCCTTTTTCAGGTGCATTTTCACCGTGTTTTCAGAAATATTGAGTTTAGAAGCAATATCTTTATTGCTCAGGCCTTCTTCCCGGCTCATTTTAAATACAAGACGACACTGGGCAGGAAGCCGGTTGATACTTTGTTCTATTCTTATTTTCAGTTCTTTTGCAATGTATTCTGATTCGATCGAAGGCGACAAATCCTCAATAGCCTGAAAGTTTTTTTCAAGCCGCAAACGCTCACGGTGGTTCCTGTCCATAATAGTGAGCGCCTTGTACTTCACAGAAACAGCGAGATAAGCGTTTAAAGAATTGATTTCCTGTATCTGTTCATTCTTTTTCCAAAGACTAAAAAACACATCCTGCACACATTCTTCTGCTTCTGTTACATCTCCTAATAAATTTGCCGCAACAACCAGAAGCTTATCCCAATAGCGGTTATAGATCTCCAATAAAGCTCTTTGATCCCTGTTGATCAGTCTTTCCTGCAGTTCAGTATCCGTTAAATCAGTTAAGTTCTCCATGGGTTATCCAAGCTTTAAAATAAAACATACAATTATGCCGCAGCATTCCGAGAACATTAACCAATGTATAAAGATATAATAAATTTATACATCTAAAACACCCAAATAAAACTTACAGACAAGAGTACCATCCTTTTCTGCCTCCCGAATTTTTCAATGGTCATTGCTAAAGCAAAAGAAGCATGTATTAATAGCAGCGAAAATGTGGAGGACCATATCGTTGACTTCACCGAGATGGTCCCAATAGGATCTAGTGCAAATCGAATGATGAGCAGCGTAAAACTCTCGCGTTATGCCTGCTATTTAGTTGTCCAAAACGCCGATCCAGGAAAAGAAGTCGTGGCATTGGGACAAACCTATTTTGCCATTCAAACAAGATTACTGGATCACATGGGAAGCGTAGATGTAGCAAAATGCCTGGCAAGAGATGAAATTTTCTATGCAAAATTCATGTCAGAAAGCAATATTTGAACGGATTACCTAATTCCATTAATTGAATGGTACATCGCCAATCAGCACGATTGGAATATCACAACCAATAAATACGAAAGGCTCTTTAAAAAATATTTAACCCCTGAAATTTGGAGAAAAATAGAACAAACGTTTTCGGGAAAAAATAAAAATAAAAACCGGGATGCACTGTTCGCTATAGCAGATTTAGTATTAGAAATCGGAACTGATTTATCAGAAAAGTTGGGATATGAATATCCTGTCAAATTGGAAACAGATATAAGACAATACTTAAACACCATTCAAAAACGTCAATAATCCCATCTTCCAAAAGCCCCCATCCCCGGACACCCTCCAAAAAAACCTTGCACCTCTTTTCACACCTCAGGGCCTGAAGCCCTTCGCGGAAGGTCCAGTGAGAAAAGAAGTGCAGGGTTTTCATCCCCAGCACTATAATCAGTTGATGAATGAACTTAAAAACAGTAGCAATAAAAATCGGGCTAACACGACCTTGCTAAGAAAAAAAGAAGTCACTAAAATTTATTAGCTGGAGTTTCCGTTTTGATTTTGCAATCAAATTTTACACATAAATCACTAATTATTAAGCAAATAGACATAACTATAATTTGATTTTTCGGTCCAGCATTAGGACACCGGTAAAATAATGCATTGCTTGCTTTTACTTTGCATGGCGTTGAAATACGCGTAACCAAATTAAAACCGATGCAACCAGGTCAGCCATTTTTTTCCATCAAACCTTCATCCCCTATCAATACATTTATCAGGCTCCTATGCTTTCAATGCCTGTTTGTATGCCTAAACCAGAATTATGCTTTGGCTGAACAGATTCCTGTTCAACAATGTGGTGTTGCCGGCAAAGGCATTGCACTTTTTGTGCCCAAAGGGTATAACCCGAATAAAACACCATCGCTAATGCTCAAAAAAGAACCGGTGATTACAGGTATTCTGCCACGCGGATGGAAGATTAGCCCCACATTTACGGTAATCGATGGTAAGACCAGTGCCGTTGTTTTGCTCAGCGGCAAAGTGAGCCTGTATGGAGGCGGTGAAGTGACCGGCCCCATGTTGCGAAACGGGAAAACTATTAAACTCTGGAATACCGATACAGGCGCCTATGGTGTAGATGGTGGCACCCGCCTGTACCAGACCCACCCCTGGGTGATGGGCGTGCGGGAAGACGGAAGCGCCTTTGGCATCCTGTTCGATAGTTTTTGGAAAGCGGAAATGAGTACAGAGAATGATAAAGTGGAATTTCGCAGTGAAGGCCCGGTATTTCGGGTGTTGGTAATCGACCGCAGTTCACCACAGGAGGTGGTAAAGGGACTTGCAGAATTAACCGGAACCATCGAGATGCCACCGAGATGGGCCTTAGGCTATCAACAGTGCCGTTTCTCCTATACTTCCGAAAATCGGGTAAGGGAAATTGCGGATACCTTTCGCACTAAAAAATTACCTTGCGATGTAATCTGGATGGACATCGATTACATGGAAGGTTACCGGGTGTTTACCTTTAATCAAAAGAACTTTCCCAATCCCAAGCAACTAAATACGGATCTGCATGCCAAAGGGTTTCGCTCAGTTTATATGATTGATCCCGGAGTTAAAGCAGACCCTTCCTATTCTGTCTATAAATCCGGATCAGCAAACGATGTATGGGTTAAAAATACTAACGGAAAAGAATATCATGGTAAAGTGTGGCCGGGAGATTGCGCTTTCCCGGATTTTACCATGCCTGCAACAAGAAAGTGGTGGGCCGGATTATACAAGGATTTTCTTGCTACCGGGATTGATGGCGTTTGGAACGACATGAATGAACCAGCTGTAAACGACAACGATCTTCCGAAAGACTTACAACTGGGTACCATGCCATACAATACCCCACACCGCGGCGGAGGCAATTTGCCAGCAGGAACACATCTGCTCTACCATAACGCTTATGGCAGGTTAATGGTGCAGGCCACCAGAGAAGGCGTGTTGGCTGCGAATCCAGATAAACGTCCTTTTGTACTCACAAGAGCTAACCTATTGGGCGGACAGCGGTATGCCGCTACATGGACAGGTGATAACTACGCCGATGAACGCTTTATGAAACTGTCTGTACCAATGTCCATTACACTAGGTTTATCCGGCCAACCCTTCAGCGGACCAGACATTGGTGGTTTTCTTGGAAATACCAGTGCCGAACTCTGGGGAGAATGGCTGGGCTTCGGAGTTTTCTTCCCCTTTACCAGGGGACATGCCTGTGCCGGCACCAATGATAAAGAACCATGGGCTTTTGGACCAGAAATGGAGCAAACCTCAAGGATAGCTTTAGAACGACGTTACCGTTTGCTGCCCTACCTCTATACTTTGTTTAATCAGGCCCACGAAACCGGAATGCCTGTGATGCGCCCGATCTTTTTTGACAACCCTAAAGACACCACACTCAGAAGCGAAGAGCAGGCATTCCTGTTAGGAAAAAACCTGATGGTTGTGCCTGCATTCGCAAAAGATGCGCATTTGCCTGTCGGCAAGTGGGAAAAACTTCGGCTGATTAAAGGCGAAGAAAACGATCATTATCAGGCAAAGCTCATGATCAAAGGCGGCGCGATTATACCCGCCGGAGCAGTGATTCAGCAAACACAGGAAAATTCACTTGCCGGACTTACCCTCTACATATGTCTGGATGCTCAAGGAAACGCATCCGGCGAATTGTATTGGGATGCAGGTGAAGGCTGGGGTTTTAGAAAAGAGGATTACAAACACTTAAAACTTAGTGCAAAAAAAGAAAAAGATGTAGTAAAAGTAACCCTTATTGCAACAGGCGGTAGCTACCCTATCCATCGCGAAATTAAATCAATAAACGCCATTGTGCTTCAAAGCGGAAAAGAATACAGCGGCACTGGCAACCTTCAAAAAGGTATCCAGGTTACAATTAACTAAACCATTCATTTATCCAACTTCATATGTTCGCAATTCATTTCAATAGCAATTTACATTTCAGAAAACTCCTTATACTCCTGCTTGTACTGGCGCAGGGCAAGTTAGCCCGTGCGCAATCAAGCATGCATCCCCTGGCTAACCCAAAAGCCATAATCCAATCCGGTCAGGCCAGATTTACAGTGTTAACACCGCGCCTCATCCGTATGGAATGGACAAGTTCGCTCCCTTTTATGGATAAACCCACCCTTACCATCATTAACCGCGATTTAACAGTACCGCGTTTCACCAGTAAAACAGAAGATGCTGATCTCATCATCAAGACAGACGAACTGGAACTACGGTATAAAACCGGATCAGGAAAGTTCAATGATCAGAATTTAACAGTGACCTCTTTAGATCCCAAACACCCCTTCAGCTGGGTACCTGGCAAAAAACAAAAAGGTAATCTGAAAGGCACCTACAGAACATTAGACAACTATGACGGCGACTACCACATCTGGGAGAAAAAGAAAATGGAACTGGAAGATGGTCTGCTCGCTACTGATGGCTGGACTTTGATAGACGATTCCAAGAAGCTTCTGTTCGATTCAGCCATTTGGCCATGGGTAACAGCACACCCAGATAAAGACTATCAGGATCTCTACTTTTTTGGTTACGGCCGTCAATACAAAAAAGCCCTGTACGATTATACGCAGATTGCTGGGCGTGTGCCATTGCCGCCCCGCTACGCCTTCGGTTACTGGTGGTCCCGTTACTGGAGCTATTCGGAAAACGAAGTACGTGATGTAGTGGAAAACTTTAGCGAACATAACCTGCCTCTGGATGTGTTCGTCATTGATATGGACTGGCACGAAACCGACAGTTTGCGAACAAAGTATGATGCTTTCGGCCAAACCAAACACTGGACCGGCTGGACCTGGAACAAAGGGCTCTTTCCAGATCCGGCAAATGCTTTGAACTGGATGAAAAGTAAAGACCTGAAAGTAACACTCAACCTGCATCCCGCATCAGGAATAGCACCTTTTGAGGAGCCTTACCAACGCATGGCCAGCGAGCTGAACTTTGATACAACCGCCAAAGCAAATATTCCCTATGAGGGCTCAAATAAAAGATTTATGCAGGCATTATTTAGCAAAGTATTACATCCTATAGAAAAAACCGGCGTAAGTTTCTGGTGGCTCGATTGGCAGCAATGGCCCAATGATAAAAAAGTTAAAGAACTCAATAATACCTGGTGGCTTAACTATGTGTTTTTTACAGATATGGAACGCAACGGAACTACACGCCCACTCTTGTATCACCGCTGGGGCGGCCTCGGCAACCACCGCTATCAGCTCGGTTTCTCTGGAGATGCCGTTATTTCGTGGAAGTCACTTGCCTTTCAGCCTTATTTTACCAGCAGCGCCTCTAATGTACTGTATGGCTACTGGAGCCATGACATTGGCGGCCACCAGTTCGGTCCGGGTTCAAATCAAAAACTCGATCCGGAACTGTACGTGCGCTGGATGCAATACGGCGCCCTTAGTCCGATTTTCCGTAGCCATTCCTCAAAAAATGCAAACCTCAACAAAGAAGTATGGAACTTTAGTGGCGAGTATTACAATGCGCTTAAAAACGCTATTAAACTCAGATATGAACTTGCACCCTACATCTACACCATGGCACGTAAAACATACGATACCGGTATTTCCATTTGCAGGCCGCTATACTACGATTATGCTGAACAGGATCAGGCATATGAGTATCACTCAGAATACATGTTTGGAGAGGATATGCTCATCGCACCTGTTACCGAAGCTATGCAAAATGGTCACTCCACTTTAAAAGTATGGCTGCCGCAGGGCAACAATTGGTTTGAGTGGCAAACCGGAACCTTATTAAAAGGCGGACAAACCATTACCCGCAGTTTTGCATTGGATGAATACCCCATTTATGTTAAAGCGGGGGCAATCATCCCGGCTTATCAGCAAGTGAAAAACCTAAGCAAACAACCCGATCAAACCGTCCTCTACGTTTTTCCCGCTGCAAACGGATCAACCTCCGTATATGAAGATGCCGGTAACTCAAAAAAGTACCAGACTGAATATGCCACTACCACTGTAAGTTCCCGCCACCTTACCGGCAGGAAGCAACAGATCACCATAAGTCCGCGGAAAGGCGCTTATACAGGTATGCCCGCAGTAAGAAGTTACGTGGTACGCTTAGTTGGTGCCGAAATGCCCCGCTCCATTATGGTAAATGGTAAAAAATTGAAATACGCCATCGAACCAACCTTCAATACCTGGAATTATAACGGGAAAACAATGTCGGTCGAAATATCGCTGCCTCAAAGCAGCTGTACCACACAACAGGTTATAAACGTTCAGTTCGATGAGCAAGATCAGGTTGATGTGAATACCGGTCTGGTAAGAAAGTTTCGCCAGTTAAGCAAAACAGTTACCGCTTTGAAGTTCAGAGATGCTGATATTATTTTACCGGCAGTGGTAGGTAGGTGCGAGGAAACCAATAATATTCTAGCTTACGATCCCTCACAATTCAATAAAAACCTGCGCTACTTCCAGAACCAGTTCAACACTTTACCTCAGGCAGTGAAAGGGATAACCAACGCCGACAACTCTAAATGGTTTGAAGAACAAATTAACTTCCTGAAAGACAAATAGACCTGCTAAGCGTTGATCCTGGATGCAGGATCAACGCTTACTTAATATCTTTATCCTGATCAACGTTCATCGGTAAACTTGATTTCCATAATCTTCTGCTCAAACTGCTCCGGAGGCACCACAGCCCTTGCTTTGATACGTGCCTTATAGGTATAGACAGTATTCACAGTATAATCCAGGATTCGGGCAATGGTTTCACTATCAGTAACCCCTAAGCGGATAAGGGCAAAAATACGTAATGAGGCGGTGAGCATTTCTCCTTCTTTTAACTCGATCTGTTCATCGGATTTTAAAAGGGCATTGAATGAAGAAACAAAGTTGGGAAAAAGCGTTAAAAAAACGCTGTCCAGGGTGCTAAACAACTGCATCTTCTCATTTTGTATGTGAACATTCCCCAGCACCTGTGTGGCATCCTGGTATTTCCCTAATTTAATGTTGTGCTGAGCTTTGCGCTTTACCTTATCAAGTGTTTCAATATAAGATGAACAAGTTTTAAAAAAAAGGCCAATGAGCTCCTCCTTTATTCTTGATGATTCCCACAGTTTGCTGTTTACATCTTCAAGTTCGGTGTTTTTCTCTGTGATGATCAAATCGTTCTTTTTAATATGGATAACTTGTTTGCGGAAAAGCACCAGTTGAAAAAGCAAAACAATAGCCACCAGAACAAAAATTACAATTCCAATCCAAAGCATTCCCTTCTCATGTTGTTTTTCTTCTATCAGCCTGCTCGCAATAAGTGGTAATAGCGATTCGATTTGCGCTGCCCGGTTTCTGGTACCGTAAAAGGCCGCGTTACCAAGCGCCTCCTGCATACAGATATAGGCATCATCATTCTTGTTCTTCTTGAAAAGCTCCTGTCCCAATAAAAAAACAGCAAATGTTTCTTTCGTGGCCGAGCGGATATCATTGATTGCAGCCAGGGTGAGCAACAATAACTTATCATCACCGGTATAAACATGACTGATTTTAGTGGCAATGATCGCAATCTGGTGTTCAGATAAATTGTGGTTCAATAAATAGTGGTAATAAAAGCCTGCCTCCGGTTTTCTTCTTTGCCCAGAATCAGGTAAAAAGGCAAGATTAATCGTTTTTTCCAGCTCTCCGGGATCAATCAACCTGCCCGCGTTGTTGAATTCCTTTTGAGCAGCCTCACGATAACGCCTGGCAAAGTAGGCATCATTGTTATATGCACCGATTTCATTAAACAACATCCCGCGTAAGTTCAGATAATCATAGCGTAGCCTGCCCGACAGGCCAACGGTATCTATGCCGTCAACCGTTTCAAAAGCCTCCTTGTAAAAGCCCGATTTAACCAAAACTGTAGCAAACCCCATCTGGCTTTGAATGAGGAATTGCTTACCCTTAAATTGTTTTGAAAGGGCAATCAACTTGTACCCATTGGTAATTGCAGAATCAAAGCGGAAAGAACTGTACTCGTTGAACAAATCAGACAACAGCCTATACCGCTCAGCAAAGTGATGAGATGGCACTGCTGATAACTGATTACGCAGCGTTTCGATATGTTGTTCTTTATCCTGGATGTAATGGTTTTCCTTTGAAAGTTCCGACTTGAATACCTGCCACAGACTGTCTACTTTCGAAGTTTGCGCATGGCCCCATAGAATAGGTAGCAGCAAAATAATAATTGCAATAATTTTCTTTCTCATTATAAATCTTATGGCCTGGCAGCCTGAGACATAAACATACAATAAAATATGATCGAAGCTTAAAACTGCCCTTAAATATCACTCTTAAAAAACAGTTAAGCAGCATTTAGCGGGCTGGCAATGCATTAAAAAGTTTTGATTTTAACCACCAACAACAAAAGCAAACAACTGAATAGCAACACCTTACATTTATACACATTTTGATTTGGCACAGAACGGATTCAGGATCGATACGATACCATTTTTTGATCGTTACTTTTGATAAACCAATATAAAACCAGTTCAGACTTTATGAGAAACAGATTATTAACCTTGATAGTCGCAGGACTTCCCCTCTTATCCCTGGCCTGTCAGAAAAGTTCTCAGGGCAATACAACTATTGACACCGCAACAAAGGGTGCAGTAGTGAAGTACTTTCAAAACCCGCTGATCAACGGCGATCGTGCCGACCCCTTCGTAGCCCAGAAAGATGGAAACTATTATTTCCTTTCCACTAAAGGCAACCATATCGCTATAACCAAAACAAAAGCCATGTCACAACTGGCCACTGCTTCTGAAACCAGTGTTTGGACCCCTCCTGAAAACACCGATCATTCGGCTGATTTATGGGCGCCAGAGCTGCATTTTCTGGAGGGCAAGTGGTATATTTATGTAGCCGCCGCACAAAGAGGGATAGCCGACAGCAACCGTATGTTTGTATTGGAAAATGAAAACGCCGACCCCACACAAGGTACCTGGAATTTCAAAGGTAAAATTGCCGACCCAGCCAATGACCAGTGGGCAATAGACGGTTCTGTAGTCACCATCGGGAACAAAAACTATTTCGTATGGTCAGGCTGGGAAAACCCAGCCGAGAAATATAAGCAATACATCTATCTTGCGCCCATGTCGAATCCATGGACAATCAGCGGATCAAGAGTTAAAATATCATCGCCAACCAATGACTGGGAAAAGTGGGAACCCGCTTCTATCGGAGCAGGTGTAAACGAGGGACCAATTATGCTGCAGCGCGACGCAGACAGCCCATTGTTTATCATCTTCTCTGCCAGCAGATACAGCAGTGATAATTATTGTCTGGGCCAGATTCAGTTGAAACCAGGGGCCGACCCTCTGCTTGCAGAAAACTGGATCAACAAAAAACAGGTATTTGTAAAGAGCGACAAAAATACAGTGTATGGGCCAGGACATAACGGCTTTTTTACCAGCAGCCGCACCGACAATAAAGGGATGATACAAACAGAAAACTGGTTTATCTATCACGCACGTAGCAAACCGAACGACCCAGGCCAGGCCAGGACCACCAGAATGCAGCAGCTCACCTGGAACACCGATGGATCGCCCAACTTTGGAACCGCCACCAGCACAGGTATAAACCTCCCCTGCCCCATAGGTGAACAATAAATAACCTGATCAATATGAGCAATTGAATACTGTGTCCTTAAAAAGGACAAGATGGCTCCGCTTATCTCTTTTTTACGATAACAAATAACCAAATACATGATTTAAACTAAACAATTAACCAAATTCTATTAAACCAGTTATGAGAAAACTTTTATATTACAATAAAGCAGGAACTGCTTATGCACCAGTTAGTATCCGTGCTTTGTTCATCATGATGATGATGTTCTTTTGTTCCGATGCCTTGGCATACACAAACACCATGTTACGGGACATTGAAGTTCGGGGAAATGTGACCGACACCAGTGGAGTGGGCTTGCCGGGCGTAGTGGTTAGGGTAAAAGGCCGCAGTAATTATGGTGCCGTAACAGACGTTAACGGCAGCTACCTGATCAAAGTTCCCGAAGATGCCACCCTGGTATTCAGTATGGTGGGTTTTATCAAGCAGGAAGTAGAAGTCGCTTCGCGCGGATTTATCGGAATTAAGTTGCGCCAGAACCAGGCCATGCTCGAAGATGTGGTCGTAGTGGGTTACGGTACGCAACAGAAGAACAATGTTACCGGCGCACTTACCTCAGTAACCTCAAAAGAACTGCTTCGAACGCCAACCGCCAGCCTCACAAACAGCCTTGCAGGCCGGCTACCCGGTCTTTTAACTATTCAGAGCAGTGGAGAGCCCGGAGCTGATGGATCTGCGCTCTACATACGCGGATTTGGCACCTATCAGGGCAAAAGTCCACTGGTACTGGTAGATGGTATTGAAAACAGTATCGATGGCATAGATGCCAACGATGTAGAAACAGTAAGCGTGTTGAAAGACGCAGCAGCCACGGCAGTATATGGTATGAAAGGTGCCAATGGTGTTTTGCTGGTGACCACAAAAAGGGGAAAGACCGGCAAACCCATTATTTCCCTCACCACACAAACCTCACAACAGCGTCCCTTTAATATGCCGGAGTACTTGGATTCATTCGATGCACTGACCTTGTTCAGAGAAGCCCTGAACAACGACGGACTGAATGCCAATCTTTACACGGATGAATACCTGAACAAATTCCGCGACCGCAGTAACCCTACCTATCAATACCTCTATCCAAATGTGAACTGGACAAAAGAACTGATTAAGCCATCATCAATGATGAGCCAGGCAAACCTGAATGTCAATGGAGGCTCATCAACAGCGAGATATTTTGTTTCTATGGCCTATTTAAAGCAAGATGGACTGTACAAATATGATGATCTGAATGCCTACAATATCAATGCAGTGATGAATAAATACAACTTCAGGAGCAATATTGATATTGACCTTTTACCCACACTAAAGCTAGAGCTTAATCTTTCAGACATTGTCCGCGACAGAAACTATCCCACAGAAACTGCCGGTGCATTCTGGTCTGAATTACGCAATACACCGGCATATCTCTATCCTTTAACAAACCCTAACGGTTCAGTATCGGGCCAGAAAGATTCTCCGGCTAACCCCTATGGTCGCTTAACCCAGTTTGGATATGGACGGTTTTTCGAAAACACATTGAGCTCAATCATCGGTTTCACCCTAAAACTACCCTTTGTTACGGAAGGATTGAGCTTCAGAACACGCTTTGCATACGATGCGCAGAACTTCCGCAACATCACCCGCCAGCGTAATTATTCAACCTACCGGTTCATCATAAACGAAAACGAAACAGATTTAAGCAAAGGGCGCTACGAAGAGTTGACAACCGGTGATGGTTTGCTGGGCTTCGCTATCGCCGCCAACGGCAGCCGCAAATCTACTTTTGAAAGTTATTTAAACTACGACAGGACATTTGCCCAGAAACATGTGGTGTCGGGTATGCTGCGCTACAACCAATCACAGAGTTTTCTGGCCACAGCAACTGGTGATGGTGCTATTGCAGCCCTGCCTTACAAACAATTAGGATTGGTGGGCAGGGTTAATTATGCATTCGACAGGCGTTACGTACTGGAGTTCGACGCTGGTTACAATGGATCTGAAAACTTTATGCAGGGCAGGCGTATGGGTTTTTTCCCTGCTGCATCTGCCGGCTGGATCATCTCCAATGAGCAATTCCTGAAAGACTCCCGGTTTGTAAATATGTTAAAATTAAGAGGCTCATACGGTATAGTCGGTGTAGACAACAGCGTTGGCCGCTTTGCGTACCTCAGCACCTGGCAAACAGGAAACGGCAGCGGTTACCGCTTTGGTCTGGCTGCCGATGGGGATGGTTACTCAGGTGCACAGGAAAGTGCAACAGGAAACTCGTTCCTGACCTGGGAGCAGTCCAAGAAAACCAATATTGGGGTAGACCTGGAATTATTTAAAGGACAGATTGCTTTTACAGGAGATATTTTTACTGAAAGGCGATCACAAATCCTGACAACAGCAGCGATCATTCCCGACGTTACAGGTGTTCAGAACTTACCAGCCATTAACGCGGGTATTGTAGACAACAAAGGTTTTGAAGGCGAACTGACCTTCCGCAAGCATTTTGGAAACCACAACCTCATGTTAAGGGGTTCTTATTCTTATGCCACTAACCGTATAAAGTATGCCGCAGAACCCGTGTACGCATTGCCCTACCGTGGTCTAAAAGGCACCCAGATCAACGAAGCTTATGGCTTAACCGCACTGGGCTTGTTTAAAGACGCAGCAGATATCGCAGCAAGTCCTACACAACAATTCGGCACCGTACGTCCCGGTGACATTAAATATCTCGACCGCAATGGCGACGGCTTAATTAACAGCCAGGATGAAGGTTACCTCGGCCAAGTCACTACCCCTAAATCCATCTTAGGTTTAACGATATCGTATACCTATAAGAACTTTGACCTGAATGTTCTTTTTCAGGGCGCCAGAGGTGGAAAACTGTGGCTAACAGGAACCTCTGCCTGGGCCTTCTCCAGCAACAGCTCTGTACTGGCCGATTACAAGGATGGGCGCTGGACAACCGAGAACCCAGATCCAAATGCCAAATGGCCAAGGCTGTCTTCCTCCAATAATGTGAATAACAACCAGAATTCTACATTCTGGCTCAAGTCATCAAATTATATACGGCTTAAAAATGTTGAAGTAGGCTACACGCTGCCGAAAAACTGGATAAAAAAGCTTGGCTTAAACAATATCCGGACCTTTGTTACCGGTTCAAATATTTTCACCTGGTCTGAAATGAAGATTTTCGATCCGGAGCGCTCCAACGGCTTTGGCGATTATCCTCAAATGCGTGTAATTAACTTAGGAATAAATGTTTCAATGTAATATGATGAACAATATAACCAAGCTGCTTTTAGCAGTCCTCATAATCAGCAGCACATCCTGCAAAAAATACCTGGATGTTGTTCCTGCTGAATATTCGAGCGAAAATGATGTCTATAACAACATCAATCTGGCAGAACAAGCCTTGGCGCGTTTGTACAATGCCCTCCCTAATGAGTTAACCTCACCATTAACCGCTGCAACAGATGAAACCTACCATCACTGGTTCGATAATGGAGAGGCCATTGATGCCTATAAATACAATCTTGGCGCCTGGAGTACCAATGACAATCCATACGGCAACTGGTCGGGGAAATATCAGGACATCCGCAGGGCCAATATATTTATTAAACGCATAGATGATGTTCCGGTACCACTAGACCGGGAGAGTTATTACGCAATCTGGAAACCACGGTACAAAGCGGAAGCCCGTTTCCTGCGTGTTCAGTTTTACTTTGAACTTTTCAAACGTTATGGAGCAGTTCCACTAATTACCAAAGCCAACGATGTGGATCCCGGTAACCTGGACGATACGCAAGTTTCACGCAACTCGGTAGATGAGATTGTAAATTTTATTACATCCGAGTGCGATGAAATTGCAAATGTACTGCCTTTAACGCAGGAAGCCGCACAGACCGGGCGCATCACCAAGGGAGCAGCATTGGCCCTAAAAGCCCGGACCTTACTTTATGCTGCAAGTCCACTATTTAACGGTAACCCCCTTTATGCCAATGTGCAAAATAAAGATGGTAAAGCTCTTTTTAGCCGTACCTATGATAAAGGAAAATGGAAAAAAGCCGCCGATGCTGCGAAAGCTGTAATTGATCTAGGTATCTATAAATTGTACAGCCCTTTTCCCGATAATCCGGTACAAAATTACGCTGCACAGTTTTACACCCGAGATTATACCGAGACCATTCTTCAGCGGATAATGGGTAACTCAACCGATATCGACGGTAATTATCTGCCGAACGGATCACCTTTTAAGGGAAATGGAAAGCTAACCCCCTTACAGCAATTTGTTGATGCCTATGAGATGAAAAATGGTTATCCTATAAATGAAAACGGATCTGGTTACAGTACAAGCGGTGTCTGGAGCGGACAATTATGGGATGGTCTCAAATTTCAAACCGTAAGCAACATATCGAACATGTATAAAGACCGCGACCCAAGATTCTATGCCAGTATATTTTTTCAGTACGACGTATGGCGGTTCGACGCGACCAGGCGTCCGGTTAGGTTGGCCTGGTATGGTGCGGGCAATGGAATAACCGATGGCTGGGCTACAGGTAAATCAGGTACAAACCCATGGGGCTATAATGTGCGTAAGTTTTTATCGCCTGGTTACGACCGGAATGCCAATTCAGGTACAGGAACCCGCAATTTCCCTATTTTCCGTTTGGCAGAAATATATTTAGATTATGCAGAAGCGATGAACGAATACCTTGACGTACCAGATCAATCTGTTTACCAATACCTTAACCTGATACGCAACCGTGTAGCCATGCCCAACCTGCCAATCCTACCTGCCGACAATACCAAGACTGGTATGCGCAGCCGTATCCAAAACGAGCGCAGGATAGAACTGGCATTTGAAAGTCACCGGTTTTGGGATGTAAGACGGTGGTTAATCGCCAAAACAGTAGATAACGTACCGGCATTGGGCCTTAACGCCCGCCCGTCGGCAGCTGAGCTCAGCGCTACCGGTCTGGATGTCTCCAGCGAAGCAGCAGGAGTAGCTGTGTTTTACAAAACCGTTACCTTACAAAACCGCGTATTTCAGGATAAACATTACCTGATGCCAATACCACAATCCGAGATTGACAAAGACCCGAAACTGGTGCAAAATTACGGTTGGTAAATAAAAAACAGCCTCTTGTCGGCTACGCTTTAGTAAATGGACTGTCCCCAAAAAGTTAAACACTTTCTGGGGGCAGTCCATTTTATCATGCAGTCTCCTGGCAGATGGATTACTTACCTTTAATCGTAAAAACGATGGACTTTGCATTGGCACCAATAATCTGGTCCTCCGCCGAGCTAATGGTGTAAGCAATGAGGTAATCATCCGTACCGTTAAACTGAGCTGGAAAAACCTGAACTGGAATAAAAGCCTGATGAACTCCCGCAGGTATGTTGAGTTCTAAAGTGGCCGCACGATACGCTGCCGCTGGCAGTGCCTTGTAATTCGTTCCCCATCTGGTATTATAGCTCTCAAGTAGAGCAGGATCTTCCTTAAAAATAACCTTCACCGGTTTGTCAAGTGCCGTCGCATAAGAAACCCTTGCGTACAGTTTCAATTGCTGTACCCCAAACAGACTGTCTAGCGGCTGCGGTTCATACTGGCTTTTTGAGGGCCAGTTTCCGTTAGGAATGATAATTACAGGTTTGATGCCGGAATAGTCCAGCACAAACTCATTTTTCTTGCAACCGCAGGCCAAGCCTGCCAGGATTAAAAAACAGATGTATATCTTCATTTTAAATTCTTTAATATAGTATTCAATTTTTCTAATTATCTCTGCTTAGGGCATCCACCAGATTTTGCTGGCAAACACATCAATCTGGCCCTGGGCAGTTACATTTTCCTGGTTAAACTCGTATTCCTGCTCATCGTAAAGCAGCCTGAACGGAATAGTATTTCCAACCCTTTGTGGACTTAAGGATGCAGGTACATTAGGGAACCTGCCGTTCCTCCGGTAATCGACGTACGTTTCCGAAGCATCTATCCCGTTTAAAGCATGATACTTTTGAATCATCAGGAGTTTGTATTTATCTGCCGCAGCGGCCCAGCTCACCTGGGCATTACCCACGGTAACCTGTGCATCGTACCAGCTTTGGAATACGTTATCCGATAAGGATGGACTATTGGTATTTCCTCCTACATTCAGCCACCGGAAGGATTCCTGTATGGCAAACCGGTAGGCCTGCTCTGCATTGCCCGGCAGCCAGCCTCTCTGTATGGCTTCGGCCTGTAAGAACATACTTTCTATACTCGTAAGTACCCAATCGTCCATATTGCGGCCTTTAATGATTCCTGAACTAGTAGGGTTTACCACGTCCGCATTTCTTGAACCACCTACGGCAGATACGTAGGTGTTGTTTTGATAGGGGTACTTAATGTTATCTACATAGTTACCGTAGGTATTGCCCCTGAAATTGAGTGGTGCACTTTGTGTAAAAGGTTCCGGTGCCCCGGCAGGTACTTCCTCATCAATGGTACTGTAAATAAAACCAAGTCTCGGATCTTCATTGGCTTTCAGCATTTCCATAGAAAAAACGTTGGCATGAGCGTAGTAATTAGAGGCCAGCTGGCTAACGGCATCAAAAGTTCCGCCACCATACTGGTTGTGGCTGGAATACAGTCCAAAGTACTTACTGAGGCTTTTACCCAAAACATATCCAGGGTTGACCGACGCATTTTCTCCGCTTTGCAAAAAGCCGGAACCTTCAGCAACAATTTTACTGATCTGCGTACTGATGTATGCGGCACGGTCTGTTCTGCTGGCCTGGTGTACAAGCAGCCTCAATTTTAAGGTATTGATAAATCTTAACCATTTCTGCTTATTTCCATGGAACATAATATCTGAAAGGCTGAGCTTTGTATTTTTATTCACATCTGCATTTTTGATTAATCCCGAAGCGATGTCCAATTGTACCATCAGATCTTCATAGATGAACCTGCCACTGTCATATTTGGGCTGCCGGATGTTGATGTTATAAGCCTCAGAATAGGGCATATTATTGATGAGGTCTACAGCTCTGCTCCATTGAATGGCCCGGATCACCTTAGCTATGCCTTCGTAAAAATCCTGCCCCATGTCATGTGCTTTTTGTTCGAGGTAGAATATCTCCGGACCAGGCTCTGAATAATTGCCCCTTGCCTGGATCCGAAAGTAGGTGACTTCAAAATACCCCGGAGGGTTTTGGAAGTAAGACCAGTAGCCCATCCATTGATTTAAGTATTTATTGGTATTCTTGTTGGCAACACAGCTTTCCAGTAAGGAAGGAAGCACCAGGTCTGGCGTTGCTTTCAAATCGGTGAGCTCAAGGGGGTTATAATTTACATCCAGCCAGTCTTTCTTACAGCCATTTAAGGTTAGAGATAACAGGGCTATAAAAACTAGGATTTGTTTGTTGATGTGTTTTTTCATGATTGATCGCTGTTGTTAAAACTTAAAGGAAAGTGTAAAACCATACAATACGGTTCCGGGCAACTGCCCGTCAGAACTGCCACCATCCAGGTTGCTGTTTACTGGCGTAAAATCCCTTGTTCCTACACCTTTGGTGAGTCCGGGATCACCGATGACGTTTGATTTCGGATAGAAATTAAACAGGTCCCTCGCATAGAGGCTTGCCGTAATGTCTTTTATTGGCCCGGCCTTGTAGGGCAGTTTATATTGCAGGCTCACTTCCCTCACCTTTAAGAAGGACGCATCAACAAGCCCATGAGCGTTTACTGATGCAAAAAGAGAATATAAACCCTGTCCGGCATTGGTTACCACCACATCTTTATTGGCAACATAATTTCCAGTCCCGTCGTCATAGGAGGAATTTGGAAATACAAAGCGTTCCCTATTGTTGAGATTGGTCAGGGGATGCGTGCCACTATAAAAACCCGTGCTCGTCACAAACATGTGATCGTTTCCTGTAGATGCATCCATCAGTAAAGTTGCCGTAAGCCCTTTCCATGATAAATTAAAGCCCATTGAAGCCGTATATTTAGGCAGCGTTTTTCCAGAAATCTGGTAATCTCCATACGCAACGTTGGCTGGCATCCCGGTGGTTTTATCTACAATCACCCTTCCCTGAGGATCCCGTTTCCAGTCGGTAACCGCAAACTCATATGCACTGTTTCCTGTTCTGGCATAATACGCCGCGAAGTTCCCGTCATCGCCCCTGAATACGCCTTTATAAACTTCCGATAATTTGAGCACCTTATTATTGTTGATAGAAAAACGACCGTCAACAATCAAAGCCATACCATTTGGCAAACTGAAAAGTGGGTTTAATTTCAGGTCCAGTTCAAATCCGCTATTTTGAAACGCACCGGCATTGTCGGTAGTGGGCGCCCCACTGAGGGAGGCATTTTTAACATTGAGGATGACCGAATTGTTCTTTTGATAATAATAAGTCATATCTACGGTAAACCTGTTATCCAGAAAACCGAGGTTTAAGCCATACTCCTGGGAGAATACATTTTCAGGTTTAAGCAGTGGATTAGGGTTCTCTGGGCCAAATCCATAACTGAGCAGGTCTCCATACGGATAATCCCCCTGGAGATATAAACGGCGCTCAAATTGGAAAGGTGCAATGTTCATGTTGGCAGATAGCGCGAAAGATGCACGCACCCGGGCATTCGAAAGCCATTTAAGCTTGTGCAAATAGGGAGAAATATCTTTCAATACCAGTGAGGTGTTGGCACCGAAATAGAGATCTTTGCCCCGCGCCACTTTAGCGCGTTTGGAATCCCATTCATTACGGCCGGTAAGCTCTAGAAAGGCACGGTCCTTATAGCCAAGCAGGGTATTGCCAAATACGGATATGGTTCTGGAGAGCAATTCCAGATCTGAAACAGTTGCGGGAAACCTGGCAAAGGATACGTTATACACCGGTACGCTAAGCGTCGCGCTGGATCTGAGGTCTTTTGAAAAATTCTGCCGTATAGAGTTACCGAAATTAGTTTTGAGCTGGAAATCATTAATCTGATGAATGGTAGAAAGGATCAGGTCATTATTCAGGGAGGTGTTTGAACTTGAAAAGTCACCTACCGCGGGCTGAAGATCGTAGTTTTTTTCTGGCAGGGTGTGGGCGTAATCAGAAAAATAAACCGGTTTGGTGGTTGTTTTACCATATTCGCCACTGTAGGTAATGCCCGGGCGGTCCAATAGGTTTAGCCAGGCTACCGGCTTATACTCCAGGCTCAGGTTTCCCGATAGCGAGGTGTTGGTCGTTTTGGTACGCTTGTTATCCAGCATCTGGTAAGGACTAATGCCACGGTAGTAGCGATCAGGAACCGACCAGTAATCGTTTTCAAAGTCCTTGTAGCTTAGAATGGGGATAAACGTAGGCAGGTTTCTGATTTCCCGCACCAGATCAGGACCTCTGTCGTCATTTCTGCGGGCAAAATTAAAATTGACCTGAGTGGTTAACTTGCCCATCTTTCTTGAACTGTTCAGTAACACCGTAATCTGGTTTTGCTTATCACCCGGCAATAAACCGGTTTGATCGGTATGCCCCAGTCCTAAATAAGAGGACGACCTATCATCACCCTGCGATACCGACAAGTTGGTTCGGTTAATCCTGGCCGTATTAAAAAACTTCCGGGCCTGTTTGTTGTCCTCGTATTTTACCATCTGATAATTCCCGTTTTCATCCGGACTGCCAATGGCCACCATACTACCGTTGTAGGCAGGACCCCAGGAGTATGCAGCTGTAGGGTCAAAAAGTCCAATCCCGAACTCATCCAGGTTTCCCGCGCCCAAACCAAATTTCCGCTGAAGGTAATCGTTCCGGTAATCTACCTGCTGGAAAGACATGTTGTGCCTGAAATTTATCACAGGATCACCTTTTGCACCCCTCTTGGTCGTGATGATGATCACACCATTCACGCCTTCAGGCCCATACATTGCTGTACCATTCGCCCCTTTCAGGATGGTTACATCTTCAACATCTGCGGGGTTGATGTTATTTATAAAACTGAGTACCTGCTGCTGCGCATCCTGGTCTGAGCCAAAAGATAGCGGCGAACCGTTGAGAATGAACAGTGGCTGGTTATTACTGCTTTGGCCAAAAGAGCGAATTCCACGTAAGAGGATACGCATCTGGGGGTTCATATCCGAACTTTGCGCGGTAACGTTCATTCCCGAAACTTTTCCGATCAAGCCCTGAAGAATATTACCTGTATTGGCCCGGCCGATTTCCTCGCCGGTGATTTTCGCAACAGAGTACCCCAGTTCTTTGGTGCGTTTTTCAATTCCATAAGCGGTGGTTACGCTTACTTCCTGTAACTTGCCAACCAACAGTTCCATTTTTATTGAAGAATTGTTAATTGCAGAAGCATTTATTTCTTTGACTTCATAACCAAGGAAAGAGATGAGAAGTACGGCCTGCTCGCTTACATTTCGCAGCGTAAAGTAACCTTCATTATTTGATATAACAGCCTGACTGGTGCCTTTAACCTTAATCGTGGCCCCAACCAAAGGCCTTCCTTTTTCATCAAGGATCCTTCCTTTAATGTCTATGCTGGCATTTTTTTCCAACGGATCATACCTATTGTCTTTCCATTTTACCAAGACAGACTTATCCATAATTTTAAATTCGAGTGGCTGATTTTTAAACATCAGATCCAGCACCTCCCTGAGGTTGCGATTGTCAATATCAATATTTACTTTATTCACCTTTTTAAGAATATCGGTGGTCACTAAAAAATCATAGCCACTCTGAGCTCTGATCTTTTCAAATACCTGGATCAAAGCCGTATTCTTCTCATGAAGGGAGATCTTCTGGGCGGCTGTCCGGGCACTGACCTGCAGAAATCCTGCGATTAACAATAGCGTGGTTAGCTTCATCACTAAGAATAGTTTCAACGTACGGCCTGGTGGCTGCACATAAATTTTAGGGTAAAAATTGTACATTTGTTTACGTGAGTAATGCGTTATACCTGATCATTGTCGAGATGGGAAAGGTATTTCGCAGGTTCATTAATAGTTTTCTAATAAGCTATGAAGTCAGGATTTTGGTTAACGCCAGATCCTGACCTTATTTTTTGGTAAGATTATCTCATCACAATCACTCTCCTCCCTTCAATTTTAAAATGTACAGCATTCGAATACTCAAGCATCGCCAGTACCTGATTTATATTCTTGTAACGGGAAATCGTTCCGTTATAGCCTTCATTGGGTAAACTTCCATCAAAGACAAACTCAAAGTCGTACCAACGGGAAAGTTTTCGCATCACCGAGTATATATCATCATTGTTAAAGCGAAAGTATCCATTTTTCCAGGCCACAACTTCTTCAACATTGGCTGTGGCGACTTTCAATTCCTGTCCAGAGCTTAGCGCTTGCTGATTAGGGGATAGAAGCACGCTATGGTGAGCTTGAGAGACAGATACTTTCACCCTGCCCTCTAATAAGGTGGTTTTGGTTAAGGGTTCATCGCTGTAGGCGTTAATGTTGAAGTGGGTGCCAAGGACTTCCACTTGTTGACCTTTGCTGCTGACAATGAAAGGCATGTTTTTCATTTTAGCCACCTCCAGATAAACTTCCCCTGTGATTTCAACGGATCTTTTATCTCCCGTAAACACCGTGGGGTACCTAATAGATGAGGCTGCATTTAGCCAAACCCGGCTGCCATCCGAAAGTGTCAACTCATATTCTCCCCCTCTTGGAGTGGCGATGGTATTGTAGACAATTGCATCAGGTACATCCTCGCCGGGAACATACACCACCTGTCCTTCTTTTGTTTTATTCACAACGGCATTGCCCTGAATGGCAACACGACCATTTTTTGCGCTGTTCAATGCTATCGTTTCTCCGCTGGCCAAGGTCAGAATTGCATTATTTCCACCCGTATGAATGACCTTCCCGGCAGTTGACACCGAAGATGTATCAACCTTCTTTTGGTAAAAGTAAAAGCCCAAAAAGCAAACTAAAAAAAGACTAGCCGCAATAGTAATATATTTAAGAAGCTTATAAGCAGGTCTCCCCTTCTCAAACCTTTCTTCTTTTTTGATCCTTAATAAAGCCGCCTCTATGTTAAAGGCCTGCTGATTTTTTATACCAGCTTCTATATATCCTTCATTCACCAGATCCTCCAGTACCCTCCGGTTTTCAAGAGAAAGTTCAGCCCAGCCATTCAACTCCGCAGTTTCTAATTCAGTTAGTGAACCGCCGATGTATCCTTTAAAAAGATAGAACAACCGGGATTCGGACAAAGGATGGTTTGGTCGCATAGGAATAGTTTTATACTACTAATACACCATGCTTTGAAAAAAGTACTCTGGATACAGAATTTTTTTTATATTATTTCAGGAAGAGCTTAAAATAACCCATTTTTCAACTGATCCAGGAATAAAAAGGAGGAGATAATTGCGAATATCCTTCCAGAGACTCTGGATTTAAGCAGATTCATCCCTTTATTTTTATAGTTTTTGACAGTTTGTACTGACAATCCGGACAGATCCGCGATTTCTTCATTTTTTAAGCCTTCCACATAACTCATCCTGATCACATTTGCATAATGTTCAGGTAACCTGTCAATTTCCCGGGAAATCATCGCGATCATTTCTGAACGGAGCATATTGTTCAGGAAACTTTCTTCTGTAAACTCTGTGTCCATTCCGTAGGCATGCTCTCGTTTAAAACGGCGCTTGTTGGACCTAATGGTATTTAAGCTGCCATTATACGCAGAACGGTAAAGGTAGGCGCGAGTTTGGTCGGGATCTGAAAAGACCTCCTTATTGTTCCAAAGATTGACAAATAACTTACCTATGGTTTCTTCGGCATCGTCTTTACTGTGCAGGTAGCGTTCCGAAAAATCACAAAGCGGGGCATAATACATCCTGAAAACCTGGTCAAAGATACGTTCATCGCCCATATTCAATGGATAGCTTAGCGATTGAACGTCATCTTGATTTTTCACCATTTGAGGAAACTATTTTGATCTTAGTACTAACATGCAATTGGCACCAATTATAAAGATTCTTTCCTGAATAAAAAAACTGTCCAGAATTTTGCCGTAATCTCTAAGTTGCTTGTCAAATTTGAAAAAGCTGCTCCATGAATATTTTTACGGTGAACTTACAGCTCTTTTCACACCTCAATAGAATTCATCCTACTGGAAACCAAAAAGGAAAGTTTGTTTGGGAAAATCAACATAAAGACATTTAGATATATAAATATCTTTATATATAGATTTATACATTCAGTTTATTATAAAGCCATACCTTGTGCAATAAGGCTTCCATTACCATCGGCATCAACAGCATTTTATCTCCATATTGTTCTTCATAAATGCTCAGTGGGCGCTTCGGATCTACAATTCTCATGGTTGTTTTTTAATGACGTTTCGATTTTATCTGGGGTATCCATATAAAATACACCAGTTTAAGGACACTGTCTCTTTGCAATTTTGTTTGCGATTTTCGCCAGAGCTTTTGTTGCACCGATGCCGATACAAACTGGAACTCCGGTATACTGGAGGATGCGCTTACGCAGTCAGGTTGCGATTTTTTCGAGGTCATGGTAATTATTAAAAGTAGGTTCTGAGTGCTTCTAATTTAAGTAACCACAAAGCTAAGCTAATAAATTTAGCATAAACAAATATTTACTAATTTATTTAGTATTTTAAATCGAGATAACGAATTGATTCCAGTACTTCAGAATTTTGTATCTTCATTTAATTAAGGAACATATATGACCTACACATTAGCCGCTTTTGTCAACATTGACCCCATCTCATTGCTTATTATATTATGCATATTAATCGCAATAGGATTTTTTACCACAACCAATGCCATTTCCGTTCTCCATTAAATATACCACTCCACTCGAAGGAAAAGTCGATCCAGAAGATTATCGGCTGATTCTAAAACAGATAAGCAACTTCATTATACCTAAACCCGCCAAAGATATCGTTATCGACGGCAATGAATTAAAGTTTAAACCTGGTTCTTCTCCATCTCGCTGGAATCTAATGAACCCAATTGATAGAGGAACATTTCTTTTAAATGAAATTGAAGGACAAACAGCCCTATCCTACGAGTTTTTCATGTATAAGCATTTCATTTATACTTCTATTATAGCCGCTGTTGTAGGAATTGTATCGCCAATAATCTGGTTCGGGATTGTTGCTTTTTTCTGGTTTTGCGGATTTATTTGGCTCATTGCACTAACCAGGCATAAGGATATGTTTGATGAACTAGTAAAGGAAATAAATTCAGCTACTTGGCAGAGAGAACTTGGTGAAGAACCTATATCAACTCAATCAACTTAGTTTCTAAAGATCGATTAGAATTGTTTTTTGGAGGGGGGAAGTCATCGTATATAAGGAAGTAAGTATCACTCTTCCCGGACACTCCCCCCAAAAACCCTGCACCTCTTTTCACACCTCAGGACCTGAAGCCCTTCGCGGAAGGTCCAGTGGGAAAAGAAGTGCAGGTTTTTTTCACCCAATCTTTCCGAGAAACACACTCGTACTCACTCTCCCCCCATCCTCACTCACAAAATGCATCCACCCATACAAAACATCATTCACAAAGCTAACCGGCAACCTCAACAACGCCTCCTTCGAAGAACGAAACGCCACATCCTTAAAACCCAAAAACTTCCCCTTCGTACTATTATACACAATAAAATTAGCCAGATCCGAAGCCCCACAAAACACAGAAAGCGGCCCATTAGACCAAACCACATGAACAGAAGCATTCAATAACAAAAACACATTTTTCACCCAGGAAATCAACAACTCCCCCCGGCTAAAAATCGCCTTAGAAAAATCAATACTAAAATCAGGCCCCTCACCCACAATCGCCTCCTTCATATGATAAGAAACCGCAGCATTCATCGCCGTTTTCTCCTCTACATTATGCTGATATCCAATATTAATCCAGCTCAGCAAAGGCCTCAGCCAACTGCTCACAATAGACAACTTCAAGCGCTGATTTAACTGCGCCTCCGTAGGCGGCACACTACTCAAATCATGCAAACCCTTCAAATAAGGAATCCCCTTCCAAGATGACCCAATCACACTACCAATTTTTCCCGAAACATTCCCATTAATACCATTCTTATACCTTCCCATAACTATAAAATTTAAATTAAAAACTAACCAATAATTTCACCCAACACCAGAATATCCTCCTGTAAACCAGCCACCAATGTCACCAATAATTGCGCATTCTTATCCTCAACCTCAATCTTACCCTCAAACAAATCATCCGTCCGGTCAAAATACAAGGCATCCGTCTCAGGGTAAGCCTCCCGCTTTTTGAAAGTGAACATGCACGAACAATGGCAAATCACCATCTGAAATATCAAATAATGACTATACAGCGCATACAGCCTATCCTTATAACTCATCCCTTCCTCCGGCTCCTCCACATCATAAGAATAATAAAGTCCCGAAGCAGAATCAAAACAATCCGTTTCCTGAATAATCTCTAAGCCTACCAAATTATTAATCATCAAAAAAGTCCTGGAACACTCCAATACCCTATTCACAGAAACCATCAATCCCTTAACCACAGGATCCTCCAAAGAATCCAACAAATCCAATTCAGTATTCAGTACACTAATATGATCCATCGTTTCACAGAACGAGTCCGGTTCAACCAGACCTTTCAAATCAGAAAGCTCGCCCTCAAAAGCCAAGGAAAAACACTCCTCCATCAACCTGGAAATCACAAAATTCAACGAATGATAAGTAATCCCCTTAATCTCATCTTCCAGTTCCATATTTACAACCAATTAGAATACCTGTAAATAGACCTCTTATGCCGCATCCGCTGATAAACACCATCCCCATTTCGACCACCAGATGGGTCCGTATTCGCTTCCACCGTAACCACCCAATTCCCCCTCACCCCCTGTACAAAGCCACAGTGCGCAATCCGACCAAGCGATTTAAAATAGATCCCGAAAACCATCCCAGGAGCAGGCTCTTTAACAATCCGACCGATAGGAAACAAAGCCGGAGACCAGCCCGTCCTAGGAACCCCATACCCAGCCTTCATAAAAACCCAGGACACAAAAGCCGCACAATACGGCGAACCCCGCTTCAAACCCACACAAGCCAAATACTCCTCCACCCGAGGCCCATCATTTCTCCCACTCCACTCCTTAACACCAACCTCACCTTTGGCAATACCTAGCAAATCGCCATCATGCAGCCCACTGCCGCCAAAAGCAGTAAAGCAAAAGAACACAAGTAAAAACCTAATTGCACCCATAATTCCAAATCCTTAAACTGTAAAACCATCAAACCAACCCCCGGTAAACCAATCCCTCTCCAAAACCTATCCAGCAACCACCAGCACAAACCCAGCAAAGCCAAAAAACCAATCACACTCAACACCATCAGCAACAAAATATTCTGATCAATAAAGCCAGCCTGCGCATCATACCTATTCAAAAAATCAGGAACAAAAAACCAAACCATCACCAAGAAAACCAACACATGATATTCCCACTTAACCCTTCCCATAAAATCCACCACTTCTAAACCCCAATACTTTAACCTCAACGTTTTCATAACACAAACCATTAAAATAAAACCAAAAACAGGCGTGCCCAAACGGGCACGCCAAACCATTAAATCACAGGCATTGCACCCGCATACACACTATTACTCACCAGCTTCCCATCCAAACTCACAAAAGCCATATAACAATGCACATCATGACCAATCCAGGCGGCAGGCAACTGCAAACTAAACGACAGTGCTGTCCTAGCAACCGCATTCCGCAACGTCACATACTTCAACAGCGTAGGATTATACACCATAAAAGTCGCCTTATCCGTCGCAGCACCATGATCCGTATCCACCAAAGCACCCCAGTCAAACAACACCTTCGCTGCCCCACCAGTAGTCACCCCGGGATCCTGCGGTTCCTCCAAATCGCCCACACTAAACACCACTTTAACCGGATTAATCAAATAATCAGGAGCAGTACCCATCACCGCATACTTCAAATGATAAGAACAAGCCGCATTAAAAGGCGAAATCCCATCCGTAAAAGCCTGATAACCGATCTCCAGCAACAATTTAAGCGGCTTCAAGAACTCCATCACCGTGCTAAACCTCAACTGCTGGTTCAACTGCGCCGGCGTAGGCTTCCTATCCGGAGACACATCCGGCAAACTCCGCATGTAATGAATTCCCTTCCAAATCGCACCAACCACGGTGCCCACAATTCCCCGGAACGGGCCGAGAATCCCTTTCTTGTATTTTCCCATATTTCTAAAAATTAAGGGTTAAAAAATCTGTTAATTCGCAAGCGATAAACCTTCCGTACTGGCCAGTCAATTAGAATCAAACACCCACAACACAAAGATAAACACCTCACAAACAACAACCTACACTTCAAAATCCACTGAACCCTTTTGAACCAAATTGAACCCTTTCTGAGCCCAATTGATCCCTATCAATACAGAGAAGACTTCAAGTAAAACCACTTTTTTCCAATTTTCTTCGAAACCCAGGCACCATCCTCACGCCTCCTGTACAAAGTAGCCTTGCCAATATTCAGCAACTGCTTCACATCAGCACTATCCAACCAAACCTCATTTTCCTCAACCGCCCGTTCCAACCGTCTCTTCTCCGCTCTCCAAGCCTCCAGTCCCTCCTTAATCTCCCCCAAAATCTTCACAATCATGATGATATTCTCTAAAAATGTTTTCATAAAAAATTAAGATTATATGGTAAAAGCAATTTCAAAAACAGCAAATACCAACGTTAATTAAACAAGAAGCAGAGAGACAATAAGAAGTCTCTCCGCACAACCGATACGACAGAACATCGCATCTAAAATCTAAGTATGAGTCTTTCCATAGCATTAATTTAAGTCACAATAAAAGATGATTGATACAAGATACCCACACAAAAAGAATGCGCACTTGTAAAATTATAAGCAACCACTTTTCAAAAAATTTTGCCAAACTCCTCAAAAATATCATAAAACAATCAAAATTTAATTTATATATAATTATTGAAACTATAATTCATTATTTATAGCTTTGTAATCATTAACTAATAATAGAAAAACGAACAATGTCAACACATCTATCAACAGGAATAATCACTGGCTTTAGTGCTCCAGTTAAATCCGTAGAAAAAAATTAACATCGAAGGTAAAATGCCAGAAGAAGCATTCGGACAAGTTATATCGACTTTTATCGCTGTAGCCACGAACCCAAACATAAAAGAGATCTACTGCAAGTTTTTCGCTTTTTAAACACCAGACCATCCGTAAACGAAGTCACCCAGTATTTGCAAGAAAGCTATACAAATGTATTTCAAGGAGACCACTATTATGGCCTGTACATCAGTTTTGGAGATGAACCCATAAGCTATCACATAAACACCATCAAGCTTAGCCAAGAAGGTCAAGTGATGTTTGAAGAAGTCTATGATCATCTATCCTTTTTTCAGCGATCCCTCAGACAACTCTATAAAAGAAACCCACTCGGAAACTGCCTATTCGTAGAAGTATCCTAAAAATACCATTATCCGAACACTCACCGGTCTGTAACCTCACCGATCTACACCCTGCAAGGTATGCTCCCAAAAAAAACCTGCACCTCTTTTCACACCTCAGGGCCTGTAAGGTCCAGTGTGAAAAGAAGTGCAGATTTTTCATCCCCAGCACTATAATCAGTTGATGAATGAGCTTAAAAACAGAAGCACATTTTCCTGGTTAAACTCGTATTCCTGCTCATCGTAAAGCATACCACTTCGAGGCCATGATGGAGTTCTGGCAAACGCTACTATCTATCTTTACCGGTCAACACCTGGAGCAGCATTGGAAATTATCCACTAATGAAAATGCCGCAGATTAATTTAATATCTCCTAAATCACCCACTTGCTGATCATCGGCGTTGCGCTGGGAGCATTTGTTTTATCTTTGCATGGAGTATGCTGTTCACCAGCCTCTTAAAACTTATTATTTATGAAGATTGCTGTGGATTGCTCCAGGCTTTAAAAGAGGCCTGTAGTTCTTCTTCCGTTTCAGGTAACTGAACCCTTAATGAGTCATCAACCCTTGCTTGAATGCGCTCTACAAAAGGTCGAAACCCTTCGTTATATTTCGAAAAAGCAATCTGGTGGTCTTCATTGGCATACAGTTCTTTCGCAAACAGTGTAGCGCCTTGCATAGCTAAGCTGGTACCCATACCTGTGAAAAAACTCGGTGCATAGGCAGCATCACCTATCAGAGCTATACGCCCCTTTGTCCATTCTGGCATTTGAATCTGACATGCTTCATCGAAATAAAGATCATCGGCATGAAGCATTGCATCTAAAATTTGCGGGATTTTCCAGTTATTGTTGTCAGCAAAATACGTCCTTAAAATTTTCTTGGGTTGTTCGCGATCCCGATAATTCCAATCCAGTTTGAGTGCCCGGAATACAAAGATCGTGGTCACCCCACTTTGGAATTCGTAAATCACCGCCTGTTTACCCAATTCACGGTATACAATACCAGTGGATCCAGGCCTGCCCGTCCGTATCTGATCTGTACCAGCAAATGCAAAGTAAACACCCAGAAACTTTTTGAAATCTTTTTCAGGCCCGAAAGCAAGTTTTCTAACGATAGAATGTGTACCATCAGCGCCAATCACAAAATCAAAGGATTTAGGCTCAGCTTTTTCGAAAGACACATCAACTCGATCTTCGTGTTGAATCAATGCGGATATACTATCGCCAAAGATAATTTCCACCTCATCTTTCCTAATGGCCTGATAGATGATCTCTACCAAGTCGCCCCTGTGAATTTCGATATCTCCCAAGTATTCCGGCAAAGAATTGATAGCAAACCTAGCTAACGTTTGGTCTTCGGCATCCACAATCTCATCTGTATGAATAAATTCGCGGGCTTTGACCTGATCATATATCCCCATTTCTCTGGCTATA
>Ga0182008_10000287_pt1 | contig 39636 bp, 31 predicted proteins | sample Sormic07211129_1_FD_120482 | JGI IMG/M metagenome (GOLD analysis project Ga0182008, IMG submission 120482) | Rhizosphere microbial communities from Sorghum bicolor, Mead, Nebraska, USA - 072115-129_1 metaG | ecosystem: Host-associated > Plants > Roots > Rhizosphere | place: USA: Nebraska...
AAGATCAACGTCACCAACGCCTATGCCGGCTCGCTGGCCTGGAGCAACTTCTTCTCGCGCGTCACGCACAGCCATCCGGGCCGGGTGGTGTGGGTGGTGTTCAACGCGCTGATCGCCTTCATGCTGATGGAGATGAACGTGTTCGAGGCGCTGGGCGACGTGCTGGGCCTCTACGCCAACATCGCCATCGCCTGGATGATGGCGGTGGTGGCCGACCTGGTGATCAACAAGCCGCTGGGCCTGTCGCCGCCGGGCATCGAGTTCAAGCGCGCCCACCTCTGGGACATCAACCCGGTGGGCGTGGGCGCGATGGCGCTGGCCTCGGCGCTGTCCATCGCCGCGCACCTGGGCGCCTTCGGCCCGCTGGCGCAGGCCTTCTCGGCCGTGATCGCGATGGGCACGGCGCTGGTCACGGCGCCGCTGATCGCTTGGGCCACGCAGGGCCGCTACTACCTCGCGCGCGGGCCGGCGGTCGATGCCCGCACGCAGGTGCGCTGGGCCCGCGTCGAGCGCTCGCCCGCCACCACGGCCGAGCGTGCCCGCCAGCGGCTGCGCACCCAGCGCTGCGTGATCTGCGAACGCGAGTACGAGGCGCCCGACATGGCGCACTGCCCGGCCTACCAGGGCGCGATCTGCTCGCTGTGCTGCACGCTCGATGCGCGCTGCGGCGACCTCTGCAAGCCGCGGGCGAGCCTGTCGACGCAGTGGTCGGGGGCGCTGCGCTGGCTGCTGCCGCGGCGCGTCTGGCCCTACCTCGACACCGGCCTCGGCCACTTCCTGCTGCTCACGCTGATCATCGTGCCGCTGCTGGCCACGGTGTTCGGCGTGCTCTACCAGCAGGAGCTGCGCGCGCTGGGCGACAGCGCGCTGGGCATGCTGCCGCCGGGCGAGGCGGCCAGCGCCATCCTCAAGGCGCAGCAGGCCTCGCTGCGCTCGGGTTTCCTCAAGAGCTACATGGCGCTGCTGCTGATCGCCGGCATCGTGGCCTGGTGGCTGGTGCTGGCGCACCAGAGCCGCAAGGTGGCGCAGGAGGAATCCAACCGCCAGACCCACCTGCTGATGCACGAGATCGAGCGGCACAAGGAGACCGACCGCGCGCTGCAGGCCGCCAAGCAGAGCGCCGACGACGCGCGCGAGCAGGCCGACCACGCCAACCAGGCCAAGAGCCGCTACATCAGCGCCATCAGCCACGAGCTGCGCACCCCGCTCAATTCCATCCTCGGCTATGCGCAGCTGATGGGCGAGGACGCGACCGTGCCGCCGCACCGCCAGCAGGCCGTGGCCGTGATCCAGCGCGGCGGCGAGCACCTGCTGTCGCTGATCGAGGGCACGCTGGACATCGCCCACATCGAGGCCGGCAAGCTCACGCTGCAGGCCCGGCCCATGCCCTTCGCCGCCGCCATGCGCGAGCTGGCCGACATGTTCGAGCTGCAGGCCTCGGAGAAGGGCCTGGCCTTCCGCTTCGAGCCCGCGGGCGACGTGCCCGAGGTGGTGCGCGCCGACGAGCGCCGGGTGCGCCAGATCTTGATCAACCTGCTGGGCAACGCGATCAAGTTCACCGCGCGCGGCGAGGTCGTGCTGCGGCTGCGCTACGCGCGCGAGTTCGCGGCGCTGGAGATCGAGGACACCGGGCCCGGCATGTCGGCGGCCGAGATCGAGCGCATCTTCGAGCCCTTCGCGCGCGGCGATGCGGGCGGCACGGCCACGCGCACCGGTGCCCCGGGCGCGGGCCTGGGCCTGACCATCGCCAAGATGTTGACCGACCTGATGGGCGGCGAGATGTCGGTGCAGAGCACGCCCGGCCAGGGCTCGGTGTTCCGCGTGCGGCTGTTCCTGCCGCGCGTGCATGCGGCGCCGGTCGCCGCGGGGCGCATGGCCGCGCCCTTGCCCGGCCCGGCGCGGCCGCGGCGCGGCTACCTCGGCGCGCGCCGGCGCGTGCTGGTGGTCGACAACGAGGAGGCCGACCGCGAACTGCTGGTGCAGCTGCTGGGGCCGCTGGGCTTCGAGCTGCGCACCGCGGCCAGCGGCCACGACGCGCTGGACCTGGTCGCGGCCGGCTTCCGGCCCGACGCGATGTTCGTCGACCTCGCGATGCCCGGCATCGACGGCTGGGAAACCATCCGCCGCAGCCGCCAGTTCGATGCCGCGCTGGCGCCGCGCTGCGTGGCCATCGTCTCGGCCAACGCCTTCGACAAGCGGCTGGACAACGACGTGGGCATCGTGCCCGAGGACTTCTTCGTCAAGCCGGTGCGCCACAGCGAGCTGCTCGACTGGCTCGAACGCAAGCTGGGGCTCGAGTGGACGGCGGTGGCCGCGGCGCGCGAGGCACCAATCGCCGCCGCCCCGGCCCAGGTGCGGCCCACGGCCGAACGCCTGCATGCACTTCAGGATGCCATCGGACTGGGTTATTTTCGGGGGATCATGAACCAGCTCGACGAGATCGACGCCGCGCAGCCCGAGTGCGCCGCCTGGACCGCGGCCCAGCGGGCCCTGGCGCGCCAGTTCCGCTTCGACGCGATGGACGGCGGCGCGCCGCCGCAGCCGGAGGGCGCGCGATGAACGACCCCAAGGCGCGCGACTTCGCCGGCAACAGCGACCTGGTGCTGATCGTCGACGACGTGCCCGACAACCTCGCGGTGCTGCACGATGCGCTCGACGAATCGGGCTACACGGTGCTGGTCGCGACCAGCGGCGAACAGGCGCTGCAGCGCGCGGCGCAGGCCCGCCCCGACATCGTGCTGCTCGACGCGATGATGCCGGGCATGGACGGCTTCGAGGTCGCGCGCCGGCTCAAGGCCGATGCGGCCACGGCCCACATCCCGATCGTCTTCATGACCGGGCTCACCGAGACCGAGCACCTGGTGGCCGCGCTCGAGGCCGGCGGCGTCGACTACGTGACCAAGCCGATCAAGCCCAAGGAAGTGCTGGCGCGCATGAACGTGCACCTGCAGGGCGCGCGCCGCGCGCGGCAGGAGGCGCAGCAGGCCGGGCAGGCGCGCAACGCGCTCGACGCCTTCGGCTACGCCAGCATCACGGTGCGGCTGCCCGAGGGCCGCGTGATCTGGCAGACCGCGCTGGCGCGCGACCTGCTGCTGCGCTACTGCGGCACCAGCGCGCCGCAGGCGCCGCCGGCCGTGCTCGACTGGCTGGCGCGCCACCTGCCCGATGCGCAGCAGCGGCAGGTCGAGCCGCCCGCGCTGTCGATCGCGCTCGGCCCTTCGGCGCTGAGCCTGCGGCTCCACCAGCAGACCGGCCACGACGACGACGGCGACGACTGGCTGATCATCATGCGCGAGCTGTCCGACACCACGGTGATCGAGGCCATGAGCCTGAGCCTCAAGCTCACGGCGCGCGAGGCCGAGGTGCTGTACTGGGTGGTCAAGGGCAAGACCAACCGCGACATCGGCGAGATCGTGGGCAGCAGCCCGGCCACGGTGAAGAAGCACCTGGAGCGGGTCTACGTGAAGCTGGGCGTGGAGACGCGCACGGCGGCCGCGGGCGTGGCGATCAAGCGGCTGCGCGAGTTGCAGCCGCAGTTCGAGATCTGAAGCCGTGCGCGCGCTGCGCTGGGCCTCGGTGCTGGGCCTGTTCGCCTCCGGCGGCGCCTGGGCCGGCGGTCATTTCGACGTGGACGATGCCGGCACGCTGGCGCCCGGCCGGTGCCAGTACGAGGCCTGGCTGAGCCGCAGCCCGGGCGATGCCTCGGCTGCCGACAACAACCTGCATCTGGGGCCGGCCTGCCGGGTCGGCCCGGTGGAGCTGGGCTTCAACATCGACCGTTTCGCGGTGCGTGGCGAGCGTGCCGCGCTGCTGCTCGGTCCGCAGCTCAAGTGGACCTTCCTGGGCGACGACCCGCAGGCGCGCTGGAGCGCGGCGCTGTCGGTGACGCTCGGCGTCGATGCGGTGCATGGCGGGCGGGCCGGCGGCCAGTTCGTGGTGCCCGTGACCTGGGCGCTCAGCCAGCGCCTGCAGGTCCATGCCAACCTGGGCGCGGACTGGGGCACCGGCGACGGCGAGCGCACGGTGCGCAAGGGGCTGGCGCTGGAATGGGCGCTGGCGGATGCGCTGTCGCTGATCGCGGAGCGCAACCGGGCCAGCGGCCTCTGGGCCTCGCGCCTGGGCGCGCGCATCAACCTCACGCCGACCACCAGCGTCGACCTGGGCTTCATGCGCCTGGGCCCGGAGCGGCTGCGCACGCTCACGCTGGGGCTGAACCGGGAGTTCAGCCGCCACTGACCGACGCGCGGCGCGCGCGTCGAGCCGGAAGGATCAGGACGTGACGGGCGAAGCGGCCACCAGGTGCTCGGTCAGGAACCAGACCTGCAGCTCGTTGGTGCGCAGCACATTGCTCACGAACACGTCGTTGCTGCCGTCGTCGCCGGCCTCGTCCACCTTCTTGGCCGCCTTGCGGGCCTCGACGATGATCAGCTCGTGCGCTTCGGCCAGCCGGCGGATCTGCACCGCGGCCGGTTCGCGGCCGCGCGGCGGGCGCGGGATCTTGGTGGTCTCGGCGATGTCCGGTGCCATGGCCAGCGCGATGCCGCCCAGCAGCTGGATGCGCTCGGCCAGGATGTCGACCAGCAGCACCTGGGCCTCGAGATGCTGGTCGTACATCAGGTGCAGCTGGTTGAAGGTCGGGCCCACCACCTGCCAGTGGTGCTTCTTGTACATGTCGCGCAGCGTGATCGTGTCCGCCAGGCACTGGTTGAGCAGCGCCACGCTCTCCTTGCAGACCTTTTCCGAAAGGCCGTTGGGCAGCTTGACGATCTCGCCAAACTTCTGCGTCTCGTGGCTCTGCTGGTCGAGGTCGGGTTGCACTGCCTTCTGCTTGGCGGTCATGGGGGCGGTCTTGTCGTTGTCTTGGGTGGCCATCACTGAACTCCGTGATTGAAAGAAAGAGGAGGGAGGGGAAAGCCTCTTTCTATCGATCGCGGAGGTCCGGCCGCGTAGGCCGGCGTGCCATTTCCGTGCAGAAGATCGGCCGGCATCCTGCCGGCCCCGGGCGCTCACTCGATCTTCACGCCCGCGTCGTTGACCACCTTGGTCCACTTGGGGATTTCCTTCTGCAGCAGCTGGCCGAAGGCCTCCGGGGTGCTGGCCACCACCTCCACGCCCTGGTCGCGGAACTGCTTGACCACCTCGGGGTCCTTGAGGATCGCGACGATGTCCTTGTTGGCCCGGTCGACCATGGCCTTGGGCACGCCGGCCGGCATCTGCATGCCGAACCAGACGATCACCTCGTAGCCCGGCACGCCGGCGGCCTGCACCGTGGGCGTGTCGGGCAGCAGCGCGGCGCGCTCGGTGCCGGTCACGGCGATCGGCTTGAGCTTGCCGGCCTTGATCTGCTGCATCAGGTTGGGCACGTTGTCGAACAGCACGTCGATCTCGCCGCCCAGCATGGCCATCACCGCGGGCGCGCTGCCCTTGTAGGGCACGTGGGTCATCTTGGTGCCCGTCATGCTCATGAACAGCTCCATCGACAGGTGGTTCGACGAGCCCGAACCGGTCGAGCCGTAGTTGAGCTTGCCCGGGTTCTTCTTCGCGAAGTCGATCAGCTCCTTGAGGTTGCTCACGCCCGGCAGGTCGGGGCGGATCACCAGCGCGTTCTGCGTGTAGCCGGCCCACACCAGCGGCTGGAAGTCGGCCGTCGCGTTGTAGGGCAGCTTGGCGCCGTAGAGCGCGGGCAGGGCCGAGAAGGGCAGCGGCGTGATCAGCATGGTGTAGCCGTCGGCCGGTGCCTTGGCCGCCAGGTTGTTGCCCAGCACGGTGTTGCCGCCGGGCCGGTTGTCCACCACCACCGACTGCTTCCACACCTTCGACAGGCGGTCGCCGACGGTGCGCGCCAGCGTGTCGTTGAAGCCGCCGGGCGTGTAGGGCACGATGATGCGCGCGGGCTTGCTCGGGTAGTCGTCGGCACGCGCGAGGCCGCAGAGCGTGAGGCCCAGGCACAGCGGCGCCAGCAGGCGCAGCAGGGTTCGTTTCGCGATGGTCATGGCTTGTCTCCGTTTTCTTCTATGGATGGGGCGGTCTCAGAACTTCACGACGTAGCCGGGTCCGTCGACCATCGGGTACTTGTCGAACAGGCTTTCGTCGACTTCGATGCCCAGGCCATGGCCCTTGGGCGGCTCGACGCAGCCGTCGGCGCCGATCGCGAAGGTGCTGCCGAACATGTCGCGGAAGGGGTTGAACTTCGACACGCAGGCCTCGAAGTAGCCCGCGTTCTCGGTCGCCGCGAGGAAGTGCAGCGTGGCCGCGTGGTTGAGGCCGGTGGCCGAGCTGTGGGCATGCACCGGGATGCGGAAGGCCGAGGCCATGGCCGCGATGCGCACGCCCTCGGTGATGCCGCCGCTCTTGGACAGGTCGGGCTGCCAGACCTGCACCGCGCCCGCGTCCAGCATCTGGCCGAACTCGAAGCGGGTGAAGTGGTTCTCGCCGGCCGCGATCGGCACCAGCGGGGTGATCTTCGCGGCCTCGCGGTAGGACGCGAAGTCGTTGCAGGCGAAGGGCTCCTCGAGCCAGCCCGCCTGGATGTCGGCCAGCGCCGGCAGCACGCGGCGCACGTCCGCGATGGTGTAGGCGGTGTTGGCGTCGGTCAGGATGTCGATGTCCTCGCCCAGCACCTCGCGCACCTTGCGCACGCGGGCGATGTCGTTCTTCACCGTGTCGCCGATGCGCAGCTTGACCGCCTTGTAGCCCTGCTCGACGTACGACTGCGCCTCCTCGGCCATGGCCTCGGCCGGCTGGTAGCCCAGTGCGATGCCGCCCGCATAGGCCGGGATGCGGCGGTGCGCGCCGCCCAGCAGTTCATACAGCGGCATCTTGGCCGCCTTGCCGCGGATGTCCCACAGCGCCATGTCGATGCCCGAGAGCGCCAGGCAGGTGCCCGCGCCCAGGCCGTGGCTCGACAGCTGCATGCGGTGCACGCGCTGCCAAGCGCCCACCACGTCGGTCGCGTTCATGCCGACCAAGAGCGGCTGCAGCGTGTTGTGCACCAGCGCCACGATCGCGCCGGGGCTGCGGCCCGGGTGCGCCTCGCCGTAGCCGGTGATGCCTTCGGAGGTCTCGACGCGGATGATGATGCAGTCGCGCTTGAGCGTGCTGCCGATGCCCATGGTCACGGTCTTGCCTTCGGGCAGGCGGTAGGACAGCGGCACGGCGGTGATGCGGGTGATCTTCAAGGGGTGTCTCCTGGTGGGCGTGGAAGGGTGGGGAACGATGCGGTCAGGCGCTCGCCGCGTGGGTGGCGGCGAAGACTTCGGGGTTGACGATGTTGGGCGGCCGTTCGCCGCGCAGCAGCAGCGCGGCCAGCGTGTCGACGGCCAGCAGGCCCATGGCACGCTCGGCCTCCTGCGTGAGGCCCGCGAGGTGCGGCGTGAGCAGCACGCCCGGGTGGCGGCGCAGCGCGCTGTCGGCGGGCAGCGGCTGGGTCTGGAACACGTCGAGCACCGCGCCCGCGAGCCGGCCTTCGGCCAGCGCCGCGGCCAGGTCGTCCTCGCGCAGCACCGGCCCGCGTCCCACGTTGACCAGCACCGCGCCGGGCTTCGCATGGGCCAGCACCGCCGCGTTGACCAGGCCGCGTGTCTGCGGCGTGAGCGGGCAGGCGATCACCACCACGTCGCTGGCCGCGAACAGGGCCTCGATCGTGAGCGTGGCGATGCCGGCCGGCACCTTCGACGGCGTGCCGGTACAGACCGCGAGCGCCATGCCGAAGCCCTGCATGGCGATGGCGCCGATGCGCTGGCCGATCGCGCCGTAGCCGATCAGCCCCAGCGTGCGGCCCCGCAGTTCATAGGTGCGCGCGCCGGCCTGGGCGCGGGCGCCCCAGTCGCCGGCCCGCACGCTGGCGTCGAAGGCCGCGAGCTGGCGGCTGTGCGCCAGCAGCGCCGCGAACACGTACTCGGCCACCGCGTTGGCGTTGACGGCCGGCGTGTTGCCCACCGGGATGCCCTTCGCCGTGGCGCGCTCGACCGGGATGAAGTCCAGCCCCACGCCCTGGCGCATCACGCAGCGCAGCGCGTGGGGGCCGTCGAAGAGATCGGCGGGCAACAGGCGGCGCACCACCAGGCCTTCGGCCTGCCGCACCGCTTCGCGCAATGCCGCATCGCTCTGTGCGCGCGAGAGGCCGTCGGGCAGTTGCGCGATCTCGGCCCAGGTGGCCAGGCGTGCCCGCGCATCGGGATGCAGCGGATCGGTCAGCAGAACGCGGGGAAGGGTCATGGCGCGGCGATCGTTGACGGTCGAAGCCCCGACGCGAGCACCCGCCCCGGCCGCAGCGCGCCGGTGCCTGTCTCAGTCGTTCAAGGTACGTTGCCGTTGAAGTTGTGTGATGAATCTATCACACAACTTTGCGCCGGTGGCCCGGGTTTCTGCGGAGCCTCAGCGTTCGACCGTGCTGCCGCGCAGGCTGCCCAGCTTGGCCCGCGCCACGCGCTGGGCGGCGGCACGGCTGTCGCCGGTCCAGAAATCCTTGCCGGCCTGCTCGATGCGTTCGCCGGTGTTGCGCATGTGCAGGAAGGCCGCGGTGCGCGCCGCCGCCGGGTCGCGCGCCTTGATCGCCGCGCAGATCGCCTCGTGCTCGGCCAGCACCTGGGCCGCGAGCTCGGGGCGCCGCGCCTCGTTGGTGCGGGTCAGGCGGATCGCGTCGTGCAGCGCGCGCGTGAGCATGCCCAGCAGTTCGGTGTAGTGCGGGTTGTGGGCTGCGTGCGAGATCGCGATATGGAAGGCCAGGTCTTCCGCCACGCCGTCGCCGCCGTCCTTGACCGCGCGGGCGATGGCCCGCAGCGCCTGCTGGATCTGCGTCATCTCGGCACCGCTGCGGCGCTCGGCCGCCAGCGCCGCCATCTCGGCCTCGATGCCGCGGCGCAGTTCGAGGATGCGCAGCACGCCCTCGGCCGGGTTCTCGTGGGGTTGGCCCAGGCGGAAGGCGTCCGACACCTTGGGGTCGCGCACCACCGTGCCGCTGCCCTGGCGGGTCTCGACCAGGCCCTCGGACTTGAGGCGCGAGATCGCCTCGCGCACCACGGTGCGGCTCACGCCGTACTGCTCGGTCATCGACTGCTCGGTCGGCAGCCGGGTGTTGACCGGGTACACGCGCGAGCGGATGTCGGCGGCGATGAGCCCCGTGACGCGATCGGCCAGCGTGCCCTCCGCTGCGGGGCGTGCGCTCGGATCGTCGGTTTGGGAGAAGGCCATGTGTCGTTGGAATGGGCGTTTCTGAAGTGTCGAAGAATACCACCGCGGCTTCTTCGCTTGACAAAGTGATATGACGTATTTGTAATACGACTGGAGACAATATGCTGCATCGCAACGATGCATGAAAACCCTGAGAGCCCATGACCCCTGTCGACCGTCCCCGTGCCTTCCTCTGCCGCCGCTTCACGCCCGCCGTCGAGACCGCGCTGCACGCGCGCTTCGCGCTGCAGCTGAACGAGGACGACAGCATCCTCGCGTCCGCCGAGATCGCGCGCCGCGCGCACGGCAGCGAAGTGCTGTTCGTCAGCGCCACCGAGGCGGTCGACGCGGCCGTGATCGCGCAGCTCGCGCCCACGCTGCGCACCATCGCCACGCTCTCGGTCGGCCATGACCACATCGACCTGGCGGCCGCGCGCGCGACTGGCGTGCGGGTGCTGCACACGCCCGACGTGCTCAGCGACGCCTGCGCCGAGATCGCGCTGATGCTGCTGCTCAACGCCTGCCGCCGCGGCTTCGAGGCGGACCGCCTGGTGCGCAGCGGCGCCTGGGCCGGCTGGGCGCCCACGCAGCTGCTGGGCATGGGCCTGGTCGGGCGCCGGCTGGGCATCTTCGGCATGGGCCGCATCGGCCGCGCGATCGCGGTGCGCGCGCGTGCCTTCGGCCTGCAGATCCACTACCACAACCGCAGCCGGCTCGACGCCGCGCAGGAGGAGGGCGCGACCTATCACGCCACGCTCGACGGCCTGCTCGCGGCCAGCGACATCCTGATGGTCGCAGCACCCGGTGCGCCGTCCCTGCGCGGCACCTTCGATGCGCAAAGGCTTGCCTTGCTGCCCGAGGGCGCGGTGGTGGTCAACATCTCGCGCGGCGACCTGATCGACGACGCGGCACTGATCGCCGCGCTGCGAAGCGGCCGGGTGCGCGGTGCCGGCCTCGACGTGTTCGCCAACGAGCCGAACGTGCATCCGGGCTACCGCGCGCTCGACAACGTGTTCCTCTCGCCGCACATCGGCAGCGCCACGCACGAGACGCGCGATGCCATGGGCTGGCTCTTGATCCGCGGCATCGAAGCCCTGGCGCGCGGCGAGACCCCCGACAACCTTCTTTCCTGACCCCCACCCTCACACCCATCACCATGAAACTCCAGCACCCCGACCTGTTCCGCCAGCAATGCCACATCGGCGGCCGCTGGGTCGACGCCTCCGACGGCGCCACCCTGAAGGTCACGAACCCGGCCGACGACAGCGTGCTCGGCAGCGTGCCGCGCCTGACCGCGGCCGACGTGCGCGGCGCCATCGATGCGGCCAACGCCGCGCTGCCCGGCTGGCGCGAGACCAGCGCCAAGGAGCGCTCGCGGCTCATGCGCCGCTGGTTCGACCTGTGCATGGCGCACCAGGACGACCTCGCGATGCTGCTCACGCTCGAGCAGGGCAAGCCGCTGGCCGAGGCCAAGGGCGAGATCGCCTACGGTTCGAGCTTCATCGAGTGGTTCGCCGAAGAGGCCAAGCGGGTCTACGGCGACATCATCCCGGCCGCCTCGCTCGACCGCCGCATCGTGGTGCTCAAGCAGCCGGTGGGCGTGGTCGCGGCCATCACGCCCTGGAATTTCCCCAACGCGATGATCACCCGCAAGGCCGGCGCCGCGCTCGCGGCCGGCTGCACCATCGTGATCAAGCCGGCCTCGGCCACGCCGTACTCGGCGCTGGCGCTGGCGCAGCTCGCGGCCGAAGCGGGCATCCCGGCCGGCGTGCTCAACGTGGTGACCGGCTCGGCCTCGACCGTGGGCGGCGAGCTCACCGGCTCTTCGGTGGTGCGCAAGCTCTCCTTCACCGGCTCGACCGAGGTCGGCAAGCAGCTCATGGCGCAGTGCGCGGCCACGGTCAAGAAGGTGTCGATGGAGCTGGGCGGCAACGCGCCCTTCATCGTGTTCGACGACGCCGACCTCGACGCCGCCGTGGCCGGCGTGATGGCCTCGAAATTCCGCAACGCGGGCCAGACCTGCGTGTGCGCCAACCGGATCTTCGTGCAGGCCGGCATCTACGACCGCTTCACCGAGAAGCTGCGCCAGACCGTGGAGGCGCAGGTGGTCGGCAACGGCCTCGAGCCGGGCGTGAACCTGGGCCCGCTGATCGACGACGCGGCCGTGGCCAAGGTGCGCGAGCACATCGAGGATGCGGTGGCGCTGGGCGCACGCATCGTCACCGGCGGCCAGGCGCATGCGCTGGGCGGGCGCTTCTTCACGCCGACCATCCTGTCGGACGTGTCGCCGCAATCGAAGCTGATGCAGGAAGAGACCTTCGGCCCGGTGGCGCCGCTGATCCGCTTCGAGACCGACGACCAGGCCGTGGCCATGGCCAACGACACGCCCTTCGGCCTGGCCGCGTATTTCTACACCCAGGACTACGCACGCGCCTGGCAGGTGGCCGAGGCGCTGGAGGTTGGTATCGTCGGGCTCAACGAAGGGCTGATCTCGACCGAGCTCGCGCCCTTCGGCGGCATCAAGGAATCGGGCGTCGGGCGCGAAGGCTCCAAGTACGGCGTCGACGACTATGTCGAAATCAAGTACGTGTGCGCGGGCGGCCTCGGCCGGCCGGCGCGCGCCAAGGCATGAACACAGCACTGAATTTTTCGCAGGAGAGAAAGCAATGAGCAACAACAAGAAGATCGGCCTGATCGGCGTCGGCATGATGGGCCACGGGATCGCCAGCAACATCGTCAAGCACGGCCATGCGCTGGCGGTGCTCGAGCACGCGGGCAACCAGCCGCTCGACACCCTCAAGGCCGCGGGCGTCACCACCTTCCAGACCGCGCGCGAACTGGCCGCGGCGGTCGACGTGCTGCTGCTGTGCGTCACCGGCTCACCCCAGGTCGAGGCGGTGCTGCTGGGCGAGGGCGGCGTGCTCCAGGGCCTGCGCAAGGGCACGGTGATCATCGACTGCTCGACCGCCATCCCGGCCTCGACCGAGCGGCTGGCCCAGGTGGTGGCCGAAGCCGGCGGCCGCTTCATGGATTCGGCCATGACGCGCACGCCCAAGGAAGCCGCCGAAGGCCGGCTCAACCTGCTGGTGGGCGCCGACGACGCGCTGTTCGCCGAATGCCGGCCGCTGCTGGCCTGCTTCGCCGAGAACATCACGCATGCGGGCGGCGTCGGTGCCGGCCACCGCATGAAGCTGCTGCACAACTACGTGTCGCTGGGCTCGGTCGCGCTGATCGCCGAGGCCGCGGCCTGCGCCGAACGCGCGGGCGTGGCGCCCGAGGTCTTCGTCGACGTGCTGAGCAAGGGCGGCGGCGGCGGCACCGCGCTGGAACGCCTCAAGCCCTTCCTGCTCGCCAAGGACCCGAACGGCCTGCGCTTCGCGATGTCGAACGCGCTCAAGGACCTGGGCTACTACACCACCATGGCCAGCGACAGCCACTCGGCCCGCGCGATCGCCGAAGGCGTGCGCCAGACCTTCGAGGGGGCGGTGAACGGCAGCGATCCGCAGACGCTGGTCCCCGAACTGGTGGCACTGCTTGCCAAGCGCGGCGACGGCAGCTGATCCAGTCCTGACCCCCCAAAGCAGAAAGCCGCCCCGAGGGGCGGCTTTCTTGTGGGTGAGGCACCGCAGGCGCCTCGGAGGTGGTCCTAGTCCTCGACGAAAGCTTCTTCGCGCTTGGCCTTCACGGCCGGCAGCAGCACGATCACCAGCAGCAGCAGCGCGGCGGCCAGCAGACCGGCCGAGATCGGCCGCATCACGAACACGCTCCAGTCGCCGCGTGACAGCAGCAGCGCACGGCGCAGGTTCTCTTCCATCATCGGGCCCAGGATGAAGCCCAGCAGCAGTGGCGCGGGCTCGCACTTGAGCTTGAGGAAGGCGTAGCCCACGATGCCGAAGATCGCGACCATCCAGACGTCGAAGGTGTTGTTGTTCTCCGAGTACACGCCCACCGCGCAGAACAGCACGATCGCCGGGAACAGCCACTTGTAGGGAATGGTCAGCAGCTTGATCCAGATGCCGATCATCGGCAGGTTCAGCACGATCAGCATCAGGTTGCCGATCCACATCGAGGCGATCAGGCCCCAGAACAGTTCGGGGTTGCTGGTCATGACCTGCGGGCCCGGCTGGATGTTGTGGATGGTCATCGCGCCCACCATCAGCGCCATCACGGCATTGGGCGGGATGCCCAGCGTCAGCAGCGGGATGAAGGACGTCTGCGCACCGGCGTTGTTTGCCGACTCGGGGCCCGCCACGCCGCGGATGTTGCCCTTGCCGAAGGGCACTTCGCCCGCCTTGAGCTTCATCTTCTTCTCGATGGTGTAGGCCGCGAAGGCCGACAGCAGCGCACCGCCGCCCGGCAGGATGCCCAGGGCCGAACCCAGCGCCGTGCCGCGCAGCACCGCGGGCGTCATGTCCTTGAAGTCCTGCTTGGTGGGCCACAGGCCCTTGACCTTGGCGGTGAACACTTCGCGCTCGTGCTCGGGCACGGCCAGGTTGGCGATGATTTCGCCGTAGCCGAACACGCCCATGGCGATGGCGATGAAGCCGATGCCGTCGGTGAGTTCGGGGATGTCGAAGCTGTAGCGCGCCACGCCCGAGTTCACGTCGGTGCCGACCAGGCCCAGCGCCAGGCCGAACAGGATCATCGTGATGGCCTTGAGCAGCGAGCCCGAAGCCAGCACCACAGCGCCGATCAGGCCCAGGATCATCAGCGAGAAGTATTCGGCGGGGCCGAACTTGAAGGCCAGCTCGGTCAGCGGCGGCGCGAAGGCGGCCAGGATCAGGGTGCCCACGCAACCGGCGAAGAAGGAGCCCAGGCCGGCCGCAGCGAGCGCGGGCCCGGCCCTGCCTTTTCTGGCCATCTGGTAGCCGTCGATCACGGTCACCACCGAGGAGGATTCGCCCGGCAGGTTGACCAGGATGGCGGTGGTCGAGCCACCGTACTGCGCGCCGTAGTAGATGCCGGCCAGCATGATCAGCGCGGCCACCGGAGGCAGCGCGTAGGTGGCGGGCAGCAGCATCGCGATGGTCGCGACCGGGCCGATGCCGGGGAGCACGCCGATCAGCGTGCCCAGCAGGCAGCCGACGAAGGCGTAGACGAGGTTCTGCGCCGTGAAGGCGACGCCGAAACCAATCGAGAGATTCGTGATCAGGTCCATGAGTGCTTGTGTCTCGTTGTGGTGTGCGTGCTCAGCCGATGAACGTGGGCCAGACCGGGAACTGCAGCTTCAGCGCGACCACGAAGGCGAGGTAGCTGCCGAGCGCGAGGATGGTCGCCAGCACGGCGACACCCTTGAAGCTGAACTGGTCGCCGGCGAGGCTGGCGATGAAGGTCAGCGCGTAGATCGCGACGATCAGGCCCATCGGCGGCAGGCCGATGCTCGGCAGGCCGCCCAGCAGGACGCCGAAGATCAGGTTGGCGCCGATCACGAAGCCCAGCGGGCGCCAGGCGATGCTGCCGATCGGTTCACCGTCCTCGGTCTCGATGATCAGCGCCTTGAGCGCGATCAGCGAACCCATGATGGCCATGAGGATGCCGACGATCAGCGGGAAGTAGCCCGGGCCCATGCGGGCGCCGCTGCCCACGTTGTACGTGGTGGCGCCCCAGGCGAAAGCCACGCCGAAGGCGCTGAAAAGCACGCCCGAGTAGAAGTCTCTCTGACTTTTGATTTTCAACCTTTGTCTCCTGTAGATGCAATGAATCGCGACGGCGCGCGCGAGCGCCGCGACGGGCACGGGAAGTGCGCAGGCGATGGTAGGAAGACAGAGGCCGCGCGTGCATGACGAACACATTGCCGTTTGGCAATGTGGGCGGCCGGCGGGCGCGCCCAAAAAAAAGACCGGCACGGCGGAGGCCGTGCCGGTCGCGCGGAAGGCGCCGGTGCTTATTCGCTCAGCGAGGTGCTGCGCAGTGCCGCGTCGCCCGCGATCTCGGCTTCGGAGAAGGGCACCTTGAGCCACTGGCCCGCGCTGTAGGCCCGGGTGTAGTCGCCGTTGTGCGCCGAGGCCGGGTCGTCCGACAGCGAGAAGGTCAGGAAGGTGCGGGCGTCCACACCGCCCTCGGGGAAGCGCACCACCTGCATGTAGCTGTTGCCATTGGGGTTGGCGTCCATGCTGTAGCCACCCTTGTCGAGCCGGTTCTCCGAGCAGGCGATGGTGAAGTAGCCCGGGCCGCCGCAGCCGCCGTACAGCGGGATCTTCTGGCCGCCGCGGGTGGCGAACAGCACCTCGCCGCGCTGTGCGTCCAGGGCGTAGCCGCTGGCCTCGACGCGCGCGATGGCGGCGCCGAAGGCCTGCTGCAGGCCGGCTGCGGCCGTGGCCTTGAGATCGCGCGGCGTGTTGACCGCATCCTTGGCATCGAAAGGCACGTTGTAGAGCGTGGCGGCCGGCAGCAGCGCGGCGCGATTCCAGAACTCGTCCCACACATGGGCGCCGCGCGAAGCGACGGTGCCGGTGTTGTCCCAGTTGCGCAGCGCGGCGCAGGCCGGGCCGGTGTCGACGTCGCGGCCGATGGTCTCCTTGGTCTGCGGGTCCGTCGCGACCGTGATCTTCGGCGTGGCGCACACCAGGTCCAGCGCATCGTTCTTGAACAGCTCGGCCGTCAGCACGCGGCTGTTGAGCACCATGCGCTGCACGATGTCGCCGGTGGCCCGGTTGCCGCCGTAGCGGTCGGTGCCCGCCAGTCGCTCCTGCGCCAGCCGGTTGCCCATGCGGGTGCGGAAGCTCACGGCCTCGGTGCCGGCCGGGCCCATGATGTCGGGGTAGTCGGTCAGCGGGGCCTTGGGCTGGGTCAGCCAGTAGCTGTCGTTCATGTTCGCCACATAGTCCTCGCGCTGCAGGCTGGGCATGCGCGCGGCGCCGATCGCGCCCTTCTGCGCCGAGTCGGCGTCGGTCTGCCAGTCGCAGTAGCCGCGCGAGCCGTCGAAGATCGGCACCCGCGGCAGGCTGGCGCGCAGCGACAGGCCGGTGGGCGTGGTGCAGCTCGCGGTCTGGGCCGGCGACACGTTGGGCACCGCGCCGATGTCGGCGTACCAGGCCTTGGCCGCGCCCCGGCCGACGGCCACGGTGTTGACCCAGGGAATGGCCGCTTCCTCGCGCTGGATGGCGATGAACTCGTCGAGCGACTTCGCCTGGTTCCAGCGCAGCCAGTTGCGGAAGGTGCGGTAGTTCTCGCCGTTGATGTCGCGCATCGCGAAGGCCGTGGTCTGGTTCCAGGCCAGCGCCGGGTTCAGCAGGCCGAGGTTGACCATCGGGCCGTACTCCGACTTGTAGAGCGTGCGCGTCACGGGCGACACGCCGCCGTCGCTCTGCTTCACCTTCACCGTGATGGCGGTGGCCTGCATCTTCACGGGCACGCCGTCACGAAGGTAGCTGGTCGGGTTGCCGGATGCCAGCTTCAGTTCGAAGAAGCCGAAGCGGCGCGCGGTCGACACCGTGTGGCTCCAGGCCACGTTGTCGTTGAAGCCGATCAGCATCACCGGGATGCCGAGGAAGGAGGTGCCGCTCACGTTGAGCTGGCCCGGGATGGTGAGCTGCGCCTGGTAGAAGCGGTCGGGCCCGCGCCAGTACCAGTGCGGGTTGCCGAACAGCAGCGGGCTGGCGTCGCCGGTGGCGGCGGTGCCGAAGCCGATCATGTTGCTGCCCACACCCTCGTGGCCGCCCACCTGCAGTTCGGGCAGCTGCATCGCGGCGGACGCGAACTGCGCTGCCGCCTTGCGCGCGCTGAGCTGCGTGGGCGCGCTCGCCGCGGGCGCAAGCGCGCCGGCGATGTGGGGCAGGAAGTTGCTGTAGCCGCCCGCGAGGTTGGCCGCGTACATGCGGCGGTAGATGTCGTCGGTGCTCACCGGCCGCACCCAGGCCTCGCTGGCGCAGGCCGCGTTGGCGCCGGCCTTGGCCTTGACGTCGCGCACATAGCGGTTGTAGCCGGCGGCGAAGCCGGTCACCAGCTGCTTCAGGTTCTCGGGCTGGGCCGCGATCATCTTCTGCACCACGTCGTCGGAGATCACGTGGCGATGGAAGAAGTCGGACTCGATGTTCTTCGGCCGGCCGATGGTGCTGCTGGCCAGCAATTGCGCATCGGCGCCGAGGAACTGCGAGCGCTCGCCGCGGTAGGTGAGGAAGGAATCGGCCATGGTGCAGAGGTTGTCCTCGGCCTGTGCATAGCCGTAGCCGTAGCCCGCGCCGGCCCAGGTGTCGGCCTTGATGTGCGGCACGCCCATGGCGGTGCGGCGGATCTCGGCCTTGTAGGTGGCGGTAGGCGGCGTTCCGGGGTCGGGCGGCGCCGAGATGTCGCCGCCGCTGCCGCCGCCGCAGGCGCTGAGCAATGCGGCTGCCGCGAGCGCGACGATGGAAAGCGGCAGGGCGCCGCGCGAGGCTTGGACTCGTCTCATGATCTTGTGTCTCCAGTGATGCCCTGCTGTCAGGGCAGTGCGCAGCTTAGGGAGACAAGGCGGCGCCGACTTGTACGGAGCCGCTGATGTGCGGGTCCGCGCCTCGACTAGGCGCAGGCGGCGGTGCGCCCCCAGGCGTGCGAGGCATGGGCGTCGGCCGTCACCTGCACCTGGTTGGCGAGGAAGGAGGGCGCGAGGCCGAAGTAGCGCTGGAAGGTGCGGCTCATGTGGGCCGCGTCGGTGAAGCCGCTGTTGAGCGCCACGTCGGTGAGCTTGCGGGGGCGGGTGAACTGCTGCACCGTGAGGCGCACCTTGGTCCACAGCGCATAGCGCTTGATCGACACGCCCACCTGGGCCGCGAACAGGTGCGTGAGCCGGTCGGGCGACAGGCAGGCCAGGGCCGACAGCTCGCGCAGCTGGATCTGGCCCGCGTGGCTGCGGATGGCCTCGATCACGCGCGTCACGCGCGGATCGATGCGCGCGGCGAGCAGCGGGCTCTCGGTGATCGACGCGACCATGCCGTTGCTCAGTGCCTGCACCCGCTCATCGGGCAGGGCGCCGTACTGCACCGGCTCGAAGTCGTCGCGCAGGCGGCCGAAGCGGCGCGCATCCAGCGGCTGGATGCCCTGGCCGCCCATGCGCGTGGCGAGCATGCGGTAAGCGTTGCCGGCCGGGTCGAGGTTGAGCGACAGCAGGCCGCAACCTTCGACGTCGAGCCGGCGCGAGACGTGCGGCGCGATCAGCGCGGCGGTGCAGCGCACGCGCGTGCCGTCGATGCCTTCCAGCGTGAAGGGGTGTCCGCTCACCGAGGCCAGCAGGGTGGCCGACGAGCGCGCCGTCAGGCCCGAATGGATGGCCGGCGTGACGTAGAGAAAGCTGTCGTCCCACAGGTGCAGGAAGTTCGGGGGTGTGCCCATCCTCGTGACTCTTGTCTTGTTGTGTTGTCTCCAGCGGCGATCGTAGGGCAAGGCTGCCCGGTCGCTCAGAGGGATTCCACGCAGGCCGCCGCGGCGCGGCTACTCGATGTGCGCGGGCAGCTCGACCGTGGCGCGCAGCCCCGGCGCGGCGTCGGCCAAGTCGAGCCGGCCGCCGTGCAGCGCGATCACGGCCTGCACGCTGGCCAGGCCCAGGCCGTGGCCGGGCAGCCGGCGGTCCAGCCGATGGAAGCGCTGGCCGATGCGCGGCAGCTCGGCCGCGGGGATGCCGGGGCCGTCGTCCTGCACCGTGAGCAGCGCCAGGCCGTGCGCGGTGCGGGTGCCGATGCGCACGGTGGCGCCGGTGCCCGCGTACTTGAGCGCGTTGTCCACCAGGTTCGCGACCGCGCCGGCCAGCAGGTCGCGGTCGCCCAGCACCGTGGCCGGGTCGGCGGGCTCGCGCCGCAGCGTCGCGCCCTGCGCCTCGGCCACCGCGTCGTAGAGCTCCATCACGTCGTCGGCGATGCGCTGCAGGTCGACCGGGCCGAAGTGCTGGCGCCGCGCGCCGGCCTCGGCCTCGGCGATCTGCAGCAGCTTCTCGAACACCAGCGTGAGCTCTTCCACTTCCTGCATCGCCGCGGCGATGGCCAGCGAGCGCTCCTGCGGCGAGGCCTGGTCGCGCTGGGCCGCATGCAGCCGCGCGAGGATGCGCATCAGCGGCGTGCGCAGGTTGTGCGCGATGGTGTTCGACACGTGGCGCACGCCGTCCATCAGCGACTGGATGCGGTCGAGCATGGCGTTGATGTCGCGGCTCAGCAGCGCGAACTCGTCGTCCTCGGGACCGATCGCCACGCGCTCCTCCAGTTCGCCCGCGGCGATGCGCGCGGCCGTGCGGCGCACGTTGCCCACGCTGCGCTCGAGCTCCTGGCGGAACACGAAGGTGCCGCCGATCAGCAGCAGCACCGCCACGATGCCGGCCGCGGCGCTGGCGCTGGCGATCAGCGATTCGATGGCTTCCTGGTCGCGCAGGTCGTGGCCCACCACCAGCATGCCGCCGTCGGGCAGCTCGCGGGCCAGCAGGTAGCCGGTCACCAGCCGGTCCGCGCGCCGCACGCGCCGCTGCGAAGGGCCGCCGGCGAAGGGCGCGCCCTCGGGGGCGGCATCGAGGTTGCCGGCCATCACGCGGCCGTCGGGGTCGGCCAGCAGGTAGATCTCGTTGTCCGAGTCCCGGCCATCGCCCAGCGAGCGCGCGATCTCCGCCGCCACGGCCGCATAGCCGCCGTCTGCGAAGCGGGATTCGAGCTGCTGGGTGGCGCCCGTGACCTGGCGCGCCATGCGCTGGTGCAGCACGCCCACGGTCTGCAGGTAGACGATGGCCAGCGCGGCCAGCATGGTGATGGCCACCAGCAGGCCGTAGTAGAAGGCCAGCCGGAAGCCGACCGAACGCCACAGCCGCTGCAGGCCCGCGATCATTCGCCGGAAGAAGCCGAGGCCGCCGGCTCGACGCCCATGCGGTAGCCGATGCCGCGCACGGTATGGATCAGCGCGGCCGCGCCCGGCGTGTCGAGCTTGCCGCGCAGCCGGCTGACCTGAACGTCGATCACGTTGGTCTGGGGGTCGAACTGGTAGTCCCACACCGCCTCGAGCAGCATGGTGCGCGTGAGCACCTGGCCCGGATGCATCATCAGGAAGGCCAGCAGCCGGAACTCGCGCGGCTGCAGCGCGATGGGCCGGCCCGCGCGCTCGACGTGGCGGGTGGTGAAGTCCAGCTTCACGTCGGCCAGCTGCAGCGTGCGGATCTCGGGCGCGGTGCGCGAGCGCCGCACCAGCGCCTCGGCGCGTGCCGAGAGTTCGGAAAAGGCGAAGGGCTTGGCCAGGTAGTCGTCGCTGCCGGCCTTGAGGCCGCGCACCCGTTCGTCGAGCGCGCTCAGCGCGCTGAGCACCAGCACCGGCGTCTTCTTGCCCAGGCCGCGCAGGGTGGCCAGGATCGACAGGCCGTCGACCTCGTTGGGCAGCATGCGGTCGAGGATCACCAGGTCCCAGCTCTCGCCGGTGACGCGGGCCAGCGCCTCGCCGCCGTCGCGCGCGATCACCGCCACATGGCCCAGCGCGCGGAAGCCGTCGGCGATGTAGCGCGCGTTGTCGGCGTCGTCCTCGACGATGAGGCAGCGCCACATGGGCGTGGCCGCGCTCATCGAACGCGCTCCGTGCGAACCGCCTCGCTCATGCCGTCTCGGCCCCTTCGATCAGGAAGCGCACGCGGCGCACGCCCTGCCATTCGTCGGCATCGAGGCGGAAGGCCAGCAGCACCCTGGGCGGCAGCGGCTCGGTGTGGCCGAACCAGATGCCGTCGACCGGCTTGCCCTGGTGCTTGAGCCGCACCGCCAGGTGCTTCTCGGCCACCAGCCGCTGCGAGATCACCTCGACCTCCTCGCTGAAAGTCGGCGGCGCGAAGCCCTGGCCCCAGACCTCGCGGTGCAGCGTGTCGACCAGGTCGACGCGCATGTACTCGGCCGCGATCGGGCCGTCGGTGTCGAGCCGGCGCGTGAGCGAGGCCGCATCGAGCCATTCGAGCGCGACCTGGGCCAGCGCGCGCTCGAAGACCGCGAACTGCGTGCGCTCGACGGTGCAGCCCGCGGCCATCGCATGGCCGCCGAAGCGCAGCAGCACGCCCGGGTGCCGCTTGGCCACCAGGTCGAGCGCGTCGCGCAGGTGGAAGCCCGGGATCGAGCGGCCCGAGCCCTTGAGCTCGTGTTCCTTGCCCGGCGCGCCGCTGGCCGCGAACACGAAGGTCGGCCGGTGGAAGCGGTCCTTGATGCGCGAGGCCACGATGCCGACCACGCCTTCGTGGAACGCGGCGTCGAACACGCTGATGGCGGCCGGCATCGCCTCCTGGCCCTCGCCGTCGGTGTCGAACAGCGACTCGGCCAAGAGCAATGCCTGATCGCGCATGCCGCCCTCGATGTCGCGCCGCTCGCGGTTGATGCCGTCGAGCATGCGCGCGAGTTCGTCGGCCCGGCCGGCGTCGTCGGTCAGCAGGCACTCGATGCCCAGCGTCATGTCGGCCAGCCGGCCCGCGGCGTTGATGCGCGGGCCGAGCGCGAAACCGAAGTCGAAGGTGGTCGCGACCGGCGCCTTGCGGCCGGCGGCGGTGAACAGCGCGGCGATGCCCGCGGGCAAGGCGCCCGCGCGGATGCGGCGCAGGCCCTGCGCCACCAGCCGGCGGTTGTTGGCGTCGAGCTTGACCACGTCGGCGACCGTGCCCAGCGCGACCAGGGGCAGCAGCACGTCGAGCTTCGGTTGGCTGGCCGCGTCGAACACGCCACGGTTCCTCAGCTCGGAACGCAGCGCCATCAGCACATAGAACATCACGCCGACCCCGGCGATGCTCTTGCTCTCGAATTCGCAGCCGGGCTGGTTCGGGTTGACCAGCACGTCGGCCTCGGGCAGCACCGGGCCGGGCAGGTGGTGGTCGGTCACCAGCACGGCCAGGCCGCGCGCCTTGGCGGTGGCCACGCCCTCGACGCTGGCGATGCCGTTGTCGACGGTGATCAGCATGTCGGCGCCGCTCGCGGCCACGCGCTCGGCGATCGGCGGCGTCAGGCCGTAGCCGTCGACCACGCGGTCGGGCACCAGGTAGCTCACCTGCTTCGCGCCCAGCAGCCGGAGGCCGCGCACGGCCACGGCGCAGGCGGTGGCGCCGTCGCAGTCGTAGTCGGCCACGATGCACAGGCGCTTGTCGTCGCGGATCGCGTCGGCCAGCAGCACGGCCGCTTCGTGCGTGCCCTTGAGCGTGGCCGGTGGCAGCAGCCGCGCCAGGCCGTCGTCGAGTTCTTCCTTGCCGAGCACGCCGCGGGCCGCGTAGAGGCGGGCCAGCAGCGGATGCACGCCCGCCTGTTCCAGCGCCCAGACGCTGCGTGGCGGGATGTCGCGCGCGATGATCTTCATCACAGCGAGGCGAGCACGGTGGTGGCCTGGGTGCGGTTGAGCAGGTTCTTGAACCAGCCCAGCGGGCCGCGGGGCTGCACGCCGAACTGCCGCGCGCTGCGGTCGCCGCACAGCGTGAGCTGCACCGCCGTGCCCTGGCGGTAGGCCGCCAGCAGTTCGGCGACGGGGCCGGCGTCGAGTGCCTGCCAGGCCGCGGTCCAGGCCAGCGCGTCGTCGCGCAGGGCCGGGGTGCGCAGGGAGGTGTCGACCGTCGGCCCTTCGGTGGCCGAGGGGGCCGTGCCCAGCACGCCGGTGCCGCTGAGCCAGAAGGAGTTGATCGGCGGCACGCCGCGCGCGATGCGCTCGTCGTTCACGCGCTGGGTGTAGAGCAGCATCTGCATCTCGTTCTGCAGCTTGCGCAGCGGCTTGAGCGCATCGGTCAGCGGCGCCCATTCGGAGATCGGCCGGCCGGCCGCGCGGTCCACCGAGGCGCTGGGCAGGCTGCGGAACATCTCGCCGCGCGCCAGCCAGCGGCCGGGCGCGCCCGAGCGGCGCAGCACGATGCCGTCTTCCTGGAAGAAGGGCCGGGCCGCTTCGAGCAGCGCCTGCGATTCGGCCTCGTCGATCGCCATGTCGGCCGGGTCGTCGAGCACCACCTCGTCGATCGCGACCTCCCAGTGGCACAGCGTGAACACGCCCCAGGGCTCGTTCGAGCCGGCGCGCGACAGGCCGGTCCGCTGCGCCTCGCGCGCGGCCCAGGGGAGCAGGCCGTCGGCGCCCTCGAGGCCGAGCGCGCGGCCCAGCGCCCGCTCGTGCGGGGGCGAGAGCGTGGTGTCGGGCTGGGTGTCGTCGTGCAGCACCGCGAGCCGGGTCAGCAGCGCGTCGAGGTTGGGCAGCTGCAGACGGGAGAGCACCGCCTGGCAGGCCGGGGTGCGGCGGCCGGCGAAGGGGATCAGCAGATGCATCGGGGAAGAGGGGTGGGCCATGGGGGCATATTGTCGCGGTGCGGCCGCCAGGTCCGGACGGGATGCCACAATTCCGCCATGTCGCACCCCCTCGCCCCGCACGCCGTGCCGACGCCGCTCCTCACGGCAGCCCGGCCCCACGCCTGATATGCCCCTTCCCTACGAACTGCAACTCGGCTGGCGCTACACCCGCGCCGGCCGCGCGACCCGGCGCAACGGCTTCATCTCCTTCATCTCCGGTGTCTCGATGCTCGGCATCGGCCTGGGCGTGGCGGCGCTGATCATCGTGCTGTCGGTGATGAACGGCTTCCAGAAGGAGGTGCGCGACCGCATGCTCGGCGTGGTCTCGCACATCGAGATCTTCTCGCGCGACGGCCAGGCGCTGCAGGACATCGGGCCGATCATGGCCGAGGCGCGCAAGAACCCGCAGGTGATCGGCGTGGCGCCCTTCATCGCGACCCAGGCGCTGATCGCGCGCGGCGAGGACATGAAGGGCGCGCTGGTGCGCGGCATCGAACCCAAGCTCGAGCCCGAGGTGACCGACATCGCGACCACCGCCCAGAAGGGCGCGCTCGAGAAGCTGGTGCCGGGCGAATTCGGCATCGTGCTGGGCGGCGAGCTGGCGCGCTCGCTGTTCGTGCGCCCCGGCGACCAGGTCACGCTGGTGGCGCCGGGCGGCCAGGTCACGCCGGCCGGCGTGGTGCCGCGGCTCAAGCAGTTCACCGTGGTCGGCACCTTCGATTCGGGCCACTACGAATACGACTCGGCGCTGGCCATGATCCACGAGCAGGACGCGGCGCGCGTGTTCCGGCTCGAGGGGCCCAGCGGCGTGCGCCTGAAGCTCAAGGACCTGAACCAGGCGCGCGAGGTGGCCGACCAGCTGGCCGCGACGCTGCCGGGCAGCTTCCTGATCCGCGACTGGACGCGCCAGAACAAGACCTGGTTCGCCGCGGTGCAGGTCGAGAAACGCATGATGTTCATCATCCTCACGCTGATCGTGGCGGTGGCCGCGTTCAACCTGGTGTCGACGCTGGTCATGACCGTGACCGACAAGCGCGCCGACATCGCGATCCTGCGCACGCTGGGCGCGAGCCCGAAAAGCATCATGGGCATCTTCGTGGTGCAGGGCGCGATGGTGGGCGTGATGGGCACGCTCGGCGGCCTGCTGCTGGGCCTGGGCATCGCCTACAACATCGACGTGATCGTGCCGGCGCTGGAGCGGCTGTTCCACGCCAGCTTCCTGCCCAAGGACATCTACCTGATCAGCCGCATGCCCAGCGATCCGCAGCAGTCGGACATCCTGCCGATCACGCTGATCTCCCTCGCGCTCGCCTTCGTGGCGACGCTGTACCCGAGCTGGCGCGCCAGCCGCGTCAATCCCGCCGAAGCCCTGCGCTATGAATAAGACCCCCACGCTCGGCACTGCCGTGTCATCGCTGCCCCCCGAGGGGGCGCGTTCCGCCTTGGGGCGGCCCGGCGGCGGAACCATGACCACGCCCCTCGAAGGCTTGTCCTCGCAGGTCCGCCCCGCCGCCAAGGTCGTGCTCAAGGTCCGCGGCCTGACCAAGCGCTTCCAGGAAGGCCGGATCGACCTCACGGTGCTGCACGGCGTCGACCTCGACGTGCATGCGGGCGAGACGCTGGCCATCGTGGGTGCCTCGGGCTCGGGCAAGAGCACGATGCTGCACCTGATGGGCGGCCTCGATGCGCCGAGCGCGGGCAGTGTCGAACTGCACGGCCAGAACATCGCGCACGCCGACGCGGCCGCGCAGGGCCGGCTGCGCAACAAGCACCTGGGCTTCGTCTACCAGTTCCACCACCTGCTGCCGGAGTTCAGCGCGCTCGACAACGTCGGCATGCCGCTGCGCATCCGTCGCGCGCCGCCGGCCGAGACGGTCGAGACCGCGACCCGCATGCTGACCGCCGTCGGCCTGGGCGAGCGGCTGCACCACCGGCCGGCCGAGCTGTCGGGCGGCGAGCGCCAGCGCGTGGCGATCGCGCGTGCGCTGGTCACGCAGCCCGACTGCGTGCTGGCCGACGAGCCCACCGGCAACCTCGACCGCGCCACCGCCGACGGCGTGTTCGCGCTGATGATCGAGCTGGCCCGCAGGAACGGCACCGCCTTCGTGATGGTCACGCACGACGAGGCCCTGGCCCGGCGCTGCGACCGCGTGCTGCGGCTGGTGGCGGGGCGGCTGGCCTGAGCCGGCGCCCCGGGCCCGGTCAGGCCTTGGGCTTGTAGGCCACCACGTCGATCTCGACCTTGGCATCGACCATCAGGCGCGCCTCGGTGGTCGAGCGCGCCGGGCGGTCGGCACCGAAGTAGCTCATGTAGACGCGGTTGAACGCACCGAAGTCGCGCGCGTCGTGCAGCCAGCAGGTGGTCTTGCAGACGTCGTCGAGCGTCGCGCCGGCCAGCGCGAGCACGGTCTTGAGGTTCTCCATCACCTGGCGGGTCTGCGCCTCGATGCCGCCGGCCACGATCTCGCCCTCGGCATTGGCCGGCACCTGGCCCGACACATAGATGAAGTCGCCCGCGCGCACGGCCGGGGAGAAAGGGCGGACCTGGCGGTCCGAGGCATTGGGCGGACCGCCCAGAAATTCGAGAGGCATGGAGGCTCCTGATGGGTTGTGGTTGAAATTCTATTTCAACCAATTGCGCAGTGCATAGGGTAAATACGCGTGATTTGGCACGGATGATGCTTCAAAGTCGGCTCGATCTGAAAGTGTTTTTCAAAACCATCGCCCCACGAAGGAGTCTCTCCATGTTCGCAGCCACTTCCAGGCGCGCGCTGTTCGGCGCCGCTTTGCTCGCCGCGCTCTGCGGCGCCGTGCCGGCCCAGGCCCAGGCCCCGCGCACCCACGCCACGCTGGCGATGGTGGCCGAGCCGCAGACGCTCGACCCGATGGCGTCGACCGCCGACCTGGTCGGAACCATCATGCAGCACGTCTACGAGACGCTCTACACCTTCGACGCCAAGTGGAACGTGGTGCCGATGCTGGCCGAGTCGATGCCCAAGGTCTCGGCCGACGGCAAGACCTATGCGATCGCCCTGCGCCGCGGCGTGATGCTGCACAGCGGGCGCGAGCTCACGGCCGACGACGTGGTGGCCAGCCTGCAGCGCTGGATGGCGCAGTCGCCGCGCGGCAAGGCGCTGGGCAACGTGGTCGACAGCCTGGTGGCCAAGGGGCCGCAGGCGATCGAGATCGTCTTGAAGGAGCCCTATGCGCCGCTGCTGTCGCAGCTCGCGCTGCCCAGCGGCATGGCGGCCATCATGGCCAAGGAGTCGATCGCCTCGCCGCTCAAGGATTTCGTCGGCACCGGCCCCTACAGGTTCAAGGAGCGCAAGCCCGATCAGTACGTGCTGCTCACGCGCTTCGAGCAGTACAGCGCGCGCAAGGAGCCGGCGAACGGCTACGGCGGCAAGCGCGAGGCCCTGATCGAGGAGCTGCGCTTCGTGCCCGTGCCCAACGCCAGCACCCGCGTCGAGGGTTCGCTGGCCGGCCAGTACGACTTCGCCGACCTGCTGCCCACCGAGGCCCTGCCGCGGCTGGAGAAGGCCGCGGGCAAGACGGTGCCGGTCATGACGCCGGCCTTCGGCTTCCCCTACCTGGTGTTCAACACCAAGGAAGGCGTGGCCGCCAGCCAGGCCGTGCGCCAGGCCATCCAGATCGCGCTGGGCGAGGGCGAGATGCTGGCCGCGGGCTTCGGCGACACGCGCTTCTTCGTGGCCGAGGGCAACCACTTTCCCAAGGGCTCGCCCTTCTATGCGACCGGCGGCACCGAGCAGTACAACCAGCGCAACGCACCCAAGGCCAAGGAAGCCGCCGCCAAGGCCGGCTACAAGGGCGAGCCGATCCGCGTGCTGACCAGCCGCCAGTACGACTTCCACTACAACATGGCGCTGCTGATGGCCGAGCAGCTCAAGCGCGCCGGCTTCAAGGTCGAGCTCAACGTGGTCGACTGGGCCACGCTGGTGCAGCGCCGCAACGACGCCAAGCTGTGGGACATCTACGTCACCCATTCGGGCCAGTTCCCCGAGCCGATGCTCTCGCCGCCGCAGCTGGGCGACGGCGCGCCGGGCTGGTGGGACACGCCGGCCAAGAAGGCCGCGCTGCAGGCCTTCAACACCGCCAGCGACCCCGCCAAGCGCGGCGCGCTGTGGGGCAAGGTACAGGAGATCGTCTACACCGAGGTGCCCTACGTGAACGTGGGCAAGTTCAACGGGCTGTCGGCCAAGAGCCCGGCGCTCGACAACTACCAGCCGGCCACCTGGCCCTACTTCTGGAACGCGAAGATCAAGTAGGCGGTGCCAGCCATGTTGCGTTTTCTGGCGACCCGCTTCGCGGGCATGCTGGTGGTGCTGGCCATCGTCGCGGTGCTGGTCTTCGTGCTCACGCGCGCGGCGTCCGGCGACCCGGTGTCGGTGCTGCTGGGCGACCAGGCGACCGCGGCCGACATCGCCCGCGTGCAGAAGGAGTACGGCCTCGACAAGCCGCTGCCGGTGCAGTTCGGCTACTGGCTGCGCGAGGTGCTGCAGGGCAACCTGGGCCAGTCGATCTTCCTGCAGCGGCCGGTGGCGCAGGCGCTGCTGGAGCGGGCCGAGCCGACCACGCTGCTGTCGCTGATGGCGGTGGCCATCGCGGCGCTGATCGGGCTGCCCTGCGGCATCGTCTCGGCGGTGCTGCGCGGCAGCTGGATCGACCAGCTCTTCACCGGCGTCGCGATGCTGGGCGCCAGCATCCCGAGCTTCTGGTTCGGCATCGTGCTGATCCAGCTCTTCGCGGTGTCGCTGGGCTGGTTCCCGGTCTCGGGCTACGGCGCGCCGGACGCGGCCTTCGGCGAGCGCCTGCATGCGCTGATGCTGCCGGCCACCGTGCTGGGCATCCTGAATTCCGCGCTGATCATCCGCTTCACGCGCGCCTCGATGCTCGACGTGCTGGGCGAGGACTACGTGCGCACCGCGCGTTCCAAGGGCCTGTCGGAGACCGTGGTGGTGCTCAAGCATGCGCTGCGCAATGCGCTGGTGCCGATCGTCACGGTGCTGGGCCTCACGGCGGCGCTGATGATCGGCGGCGCGGTGGTGACCGAGACGGTGTTCGGCCTGCCGGGCGTGGGCAGCCTGGTGGTGAACGCGGTGCTGCGGCGCGACTACCCGGTGATTCAGGGCGCGCTGCTGGTGATCGCCGGCATCTACGTGCTCATCAACTTTTCGATCGACCTGCTGTACGCGGTGGTCGACCCGCGGGTGAAGGTATGACGACGATCCGTCTTCCCCGGATGCTGCGGCAGCTGATGCACCGCCGCATCGTGATGGTCTCGGCGCTGGTGCTGCTGGTGATCGCGGTGCTGGCCATCGGCGCGCCGCTGTTCGCCGGCGCCGACCCCAACGACACGGCGGTGCTCGAGCGCCTGAAGCCGCCCAGCGCCCAGCACCTGCTGGGCACCGACGAGCTGGGCCGCGACATGTACGCGCGCATCGTGCACGGCGCGCGCTATTCGCTGTCGATCGCGGCGCTCACCGCGCTGGGCTCGGTGCTGTTCGGCACGCTGATCGGGCTGGTGGCCGGCTTCTTCCGCCGGCTCGACGCGCCGCTGATGCGCGTGGTCGACGCCATGATGTCCTTCCCCGACATCCTGCTGGCCATCGCGCTGGTGGCGATCCTCGGCGCCTCGCTGGCCAACGTGGTGCTGGCGCTGGTGCTGGTCTACACGCCGCGCGTGGCGCGGGTGGTGCGGGCCTCGACGCTGGTGGTGCGCGAGCTGCTGTTCATCGAGGCGGTGCGCGCGCTGGGCGTGCGCACCTCGCGCATCCTGTGGCGCCACGTGCTGCCCAACCTGCTGTCGCCGATCCTGGTGCAGGTGTCCTTCATCTTCGCCTACGCGATCCTCGCCGAAGCGGGCCTGTCCTTCCTCGGCGTCGGCATGCCGCCCGAGATCCCGACCTGGGGCACGATGGTCGCGGGCAGCCAGCAGTACGCCGATCGCGCCTTCTGGGTGGTGCTGTTCCCGGGGCTGGCGATCATCCTCACGGCGCTCTCGCTGCAGGTGCTGGGCGACGGCGTGCGCGACCTGCTCGACCCCAAACTCAAGAAGGCGGCATGAGCATGACGATCACCCCCCGCCTCACGGTCAAGCACCTGAGCACCAGCTTTCCCACCGAAGACGGGTTGGTCCGATCGGTGGCCGACGTGAGCTTCTCGATCCTGCCCGGCCAGACCACGGCGCTGGTCGGCGAGTCGGGCTCGGGCAAGTCGGTCACCAGCCTCACGCTGATGCGCCTGCTGCCCAAGACCGCCAACGCGCAGGTCGATGGCCAGACCGCCTTCGTCACGCGCGAAGGCAGGACCGTCGACCTGCTGGCGCTCGGCGAACGCGAGATGCGCTCGCTGCGCGGCAACCAGCTGTCGATGATCTTCCAGGAGCCCATGACCAGCCTGAACCCGGTGTTCCGCATCGGCGAGCAGATCGCCGAGAGCGTGCGCCTGCACAAGGGCCTGGACCGCCAGGCCGCGCTGGCCCATGCCCTGCGCATGCTCGACCTGGTCGAGATCCCGGCCGCGGCCCAGCGCCTGCACGAGTACCCGCACCAGCTCTCGGGCGGCATGCGGCAGCGCGTGATGATCGCGCTGGCCATGGCCTGCGACCCGACGCTGCTGATCGCGGACGAGCCCACCACCGCGCTCGACGTGACCATCCAGGCGCAGATCCTCGCGCTGATGCGCCGGCTGCAGGCCGAGACCGGCATGAGCATCCTGTTCATCACGCACAACCTGGGCGTGGTCGCGCACCATGCCGACGACGTGGTCGTGATGTACGCGGGCCGGGTGGTCGAGCATGCGCCCGTGCGGCCGCTGTTCGCGCAGCCCGCGCACCCCTACACCCAGGGCCTGCTGGCCTGCCTGCCCGGCAAGGCCGCGGCGGCCGGGCAGCCGCGGCCCAAGCGGCTGTTCGCGATCCGCGGCCAGGTCTCGAGCCCGCTGGCGCCGCCGCCGGGCTGCGCCTTCGAGCCGCGCTGCGACCAGGCGATTCCCGCCTGCAGCGCCGCGATGCCGCCGCTGTGCGAGACGCAGCAGGACCGCGAAGCCCGCTGCATCCGCGTGCAGCCGGCCCCGTCTTGCGCCCTCCCCTCCCGGGAGAGGGCGGGGGTGGGGGCACCGGACGCTTCCATGGGCGCGGCTTCATCCACCGCCGGGCGCCCCCACCCCAACCCTCCCCCGAAGGGGGAGGGAGTCCACACCCAGCACCCACGATGACCACCGCCACCCCCCTCATCGAAGTCCGCGGACTCAAGAAGTACTTCGGCTCGGGCGCGCGCCCGGTGCGCGCCGTCGACGACGTCTCCTTCGCGATCCGTCCCGGCGAGACCCTGGGCCTGGTGGGCGAATCGGGCTCGGGCAAGAGCACCATCGGGCGCACCGTGCTGCGGCTGGTGGAGCGCACCGACGGCGCGGTCTTCTACCGCGGCGAGGACATCGGGACCTTCTCCGGCGAACGCCTGCGCAAGCTGCGCGGCAAGCTGCAGATCATCTTCCAGGACCCGTACGCCAGCCTGAACCCCAAGATGCGCATCGGCGCGATCCTGGGCGAGGCGCTGTCCACCCACGGCCTGCACAAGGGCGCCGCGGCGCGCGATGCGCGCATCGCCGAGCTGCTAGAGACCGTGGGCCTGCGGCCCGAGCACGCCAGCCGTTTCCCGCACGAGTTCTCGGGCGGCCAGCGCCAGCGCATCGGCGTGGCGCGCGCGCTCGCGGTCGAGCCCGAGTTCATCGTGGCGGACGAACCGCTGTCGGCGCTCGACGTCTCGATCCAGGCGCAGGTGATCAACCTGCTGGCCGACCTGCGCGAGCGGCTGTCGCTGACCATGCTGTTCATCTCGCACGACCTCGACGTGGTCGAGTACCTGTGCGACCGCGTGGTGGTGCTGTACCTCGGCAAGGTGATGGAGGTGGCGAGCACGGCCGAACTGTTCGCGCGGCCCACGCACCCCTACACCCAGGCGCTGCTGGCCGCGAGCCCCAAGCCCGACCCGCTGCAGCCGACGCAGCATGTCGCGCTCCAGGGCGACATCCCGAGCCCGATCGCGCCGCCCTCGGGCTGCGTGTTCCGCACGCGCTGCCCGCATGCGATCGAGGCCTGCGCGCAGACCGTGCCGCCGCTGCGCGAGATCTCGCCCGGGCATCATCGCGCCTGCCTCCGCGCCGATCTGCTGGCGCACACCGCCGAAGGACGCCTTCCATGACCTCTCACCCGACCGACCCCGAATTCCTCGACCCGCTGCTCGACGGCAGCTACAAGGGCTACCCGCGCACCCAGGCCGCGCGCCCGCGCAGCACCGTCGGCGACGCCGGCTGGAACCTGCTGGCCGGCGACCTGCCGCTGCCGCTGGCCGTGCTCCGGCGCGAGGCGCTGGCGCACAACCTGGCCTGGATGCAGGCGCGGGTGGACGCCTGGGGCGTGAGCTTCGCGCCGCACGGCAAGACGACGATGTCGCCGCAGCTGTTCCGGCGCCAGCTCGAGGCCGGTGCCTGGGGCCTGACCTTCGCCACCGTCACGCAGCTGGCGGTGGGCGTGGCCGCCGGCGCGCGGCGCACGCTGATCGCCAACCAGGTGCTGAGCGACGAGGACCTGGGCGGCATCCAGCAACTGCTGCGCGCCCATCCGGGCCTGCGCATCGTGTTCCTGGTCGACTCGCTCGCGCAGCTGGCGCTGATCGACGACTGGGCCGCACGCCATCCGGGCAGCCTGCCCTTCGAGGTGATGGTCGAGATCGGCATCGACGGCGCGCGCACCGGCTGCCGCACCCACGCCCAGGCGGTGGCGCTGGCCGCGGCCGTCAAGGCCAGCGCCGCGCTGCGGCTGGTCGGCATCGAATGCTACGAAGGGCAGGGCGCGACCGGCGACAGCGGCCACGACCGCGCCTACACCGACGCGCTGATGGACCGCATCGACGCCGTCGCGCGCGAGGCCGTCGCGAACGACTGGTTCGAAGCCGAGGAGGTGCTGGTCTCGGCCGGCGGCTCGGCCATCTACGACATCGTCTCGGCGCGGCTCGCGCCGGCGCTGGGCCGGCCGGTGCGCGGCGTGCTGCGCTCGGGCTGCTACATCACGCACGACCATGGCACCTACCAGCGCTACCAGCGCTCGGTCGATGCGCGCCTGGGCTGCGAGGCCGGCGAGAGCCTGCGTGCGGCGCTGGAGGTCTGGGCGACGGTCCAGTCGGTGCCCGAGCCCGGCCTGGCGATCGTCGCCATGGGCAAGCGCGACGTGTCCTTCGACCTGTCGATGCCAGTGCCGATCGCGCGCGCCGCGCGCGGCGCCGCCGCCGCCGCGCCGGTGCCGCCGGGCTGGACCGTGAGCGGCCTCAACGACCAGCATGCCTACCTGCGCTGGGAGGCCGGCGACGAAGCCCTGGCGCCAGTGGTGGGCGAGCGCATCGGCTTCGGCATCTCGCATCCCTGCACCACCTTCGACAAATGGCACTGGATGCCGGTGGTCGAGAACGACTACCGCGTGAGCGACGCGGTGGTCATGCACTTCTAGCCATGACGAACCCTTCCTGCCCGCGCGCGCTGTGCGCCGCCTTTCCCCTTCCCCTGCCGGCGGCCCGGCCCCGGAGCCACTGATGTCACCGTCCCTTCTTCAACGCGTCGCCGAGATCCGCAGCGGCGCACCCGCGACGCGGCGCGCCATCCTCGACCTGATCCTGGAAGACCCGGACCGGGTGCTCGAGGAGAACTTCGAGATGCTGGCCGAGCGCTCGCGCAGCTCGGTGCCGACCATCATGCGCACCTGCCGCGACCTGGGCTTCGCCGGGCTGCGCGAGTTCAAGCTCGCGCTGGCGCAGGAGCTCGCGCTCGGCGGCTCGCCGCTGCACCGGCGCGTCAACATCTCGGACGCGGCCGACGAGGTGGTGGCCAAGATCTCGCGCAGCGCCGCGGCCTCGGTCGCGGGCGTGCGCAGCCAGCTCGACATGGCGGTGCTCGACGGCGCGGTGGCCGCGATCGCGGCGGCGCCGCACGTCGACCTGTACGGCGCGGGCGCCACCTCCTGGTTCATGGCCAGCGACCTGCAGGCGCGGCTGTTCCGCCTCGGCCTGTCGGCCAACGCCTGGTCGGACTACCACCTGCAGCAGGTGGCGGGCGCGGCCCAGCGGCCGGGCGGCGTGGTGATCGCCATCTCGCACGTGGGCGGCATGCCCTCGCTGCTCGATGCGGTCGACATCGCCCGCGCGCAGGGTGCGCGCGTGGTCGCGCTCACGCGGCCCGGCACCGCGCTGGCGGCCAAGGCCGACTTCCTGCTGGGCCTGTCGGTGCCCGACGACGCGGTGATGCACGTGGGCATCGACGCCTACCTCACGCACCTGACCGTGATCGAGATCCTCACGGTGCTGGTCGCGCAACGCCGCGGCGACCCCGCGATGCAGCGCCTGCAGCGCGCGCGCGAGGCCTTCCAGCGCCACGGCATCGACGCCACCACGCACCCGCTGCAGAGCTGGGACGGCGGGGGGCTGGTGAGCGGCCCGGCCGCCAAGGACACGCCCGGCACCGGCCACGGGAGCGCGGCATGAGCCGGCCGGTGCTGCTCGAACACGGCCTGGTGATCGACGGCTCCGGCGGCCCGGCCTGGCCCGGCGACGTGCTGCTGGTCGGGGACCGCATCGCGGCGCTGGGCGAAGGCCTGCGCACCCGCCTGCCCGCGGGCATGGCGCCGGAAGACCTCGAGGTGGTCGACTGCCGCGGCAAGGTCATCGCCCCCGGCTTCATCGATGCCCACACCCACGACGACGCGATCGTGCTGCGCGACCCGCTGTGCCTGCCCAAGGTGTCGCAGGGCATCACCACGGTGGTCACCGGCAACTGCGGCATCTCGCTCGCCCCCTACCGCACGCCGCAGTCGCGCCCGCCGCTCACGCTGCTGGGCGCCGATTCGTTCCGTCACCCGACCATGGCTTCGTACCGCGCCGCGGTCGATGCGGCGCAGCCGGCGCTCAACGTGGCCGCGCTGGTCGGCCACACCACCCTGCGCTTCGCCGCCATGGCCGCGCTGGACCGGCCGGCCGATGCCGAGGAGGCGGCGCGCATGGCGGCCCTGCTCGAGGGCTGCATGGCCGACGGCGCGCACGGCCTGTCCTCGGGCCTGTTCTACGAAGAGGCCTTCCAGGCGCCGGCCGAGGAGGTGACCGCGCTGGCGCGCATCGTGGCCCGGCATGGCGGCGTGTACGCCACCCACCTGCGCAGCGAGATGGCGACCATCCTCGAGGCCATGCACGAGGCCGGCGACACCGCCTTCAGCGCGGGCGTGCCGCTGGTGCTCTCGCACCACAAGTGCGCCGGCCCGGCCAACTGGGGCCGCACGAAGGAGACGCTGCCGCTGGTCGAGGCGCTGGCGCTGCGCCAGCCGATCGCGATGGACGTCTACCCCTACGTCGCCGGCTCGACGGTGCTGCGCGAGGACCTGGTCGACGGCGTGATCGACGTGCTGCTGACCTGGTCCGACCCGCATCCCGAAGTGACCGGGCGGCTGCTGTCCGACGTGGCGGCGGAATGGGGCGTGGACCAGCAGGAGGCCTGCCGAAGGCTGCAGCCCGGCGGCGCCTGCTACTTCCAGATGAGCGAGGACGACGTGGAGCGCGTGATCGCCCATCCGCTCACCATGATCGGCAGCGACGGCCTGCCGCACGACCGCCATCCGCACCCGCGCCTGTGGGGCGCGTTCCCGCGCGTGCTGGCGCGCTACTGGCGCGAGCGCCGGCTGTTCACGCTCGAGCAGGCGGTGCACAAGATGACCGGCATGACCGCGCGCAACCTGCGCATCGGCGAGCGCGGCCTGCTGCGCGTGGGCCTGATGGCCGACGTGGTGGTGTTCGACCCCGAGACCGTGCGCGACACCGCCACCTACGACCGGCCGCACGGCGTCAGCGAAGGCATCGACCACGTCTTCGTCAACGGCCACTGCGCCTACCGCGGCGGCGAGGCCCGGGTGCTGGCGCGCGCCGGCCGCATGCTGAGCCGCGCGGCCGCCTGAGCGCGGCGTGCGGGGCCGCGGCGGCGGCCTTCATCCCCTGACGCCGTCCTGGCATGCACCAGGTCAAAGCAGGGTGCTGCACCAAACAGGCCTCAAAATGCACGTTTTTTGACAAAGTGCACCTTTGAGGAGCGAGATGAAGCACGCGACCGTCGAACAGTTCATGGCCCATGTGGCGCAACGCAACCCCGGCCAGCCGGAATACATCCAGGCCGTGACCGAGGTGATGCAGAGCCTCTGGCCCTTCATCGCACGCCATCCCAAGTACCTGACGCACAGCCTGCTGGAACGCCTGGTCGAGCCCGAGCGCATCGTGATGTTCCGCGTGTCCTGGACCGACGACCATGGCGAGGTGCAGGTCAACCGCGGCTACCGCATCCAGCACAGCCTGGCCATCGGCCCCTACAAGGGCGGCCTGCGCTTCCATCCCTCGGTCAACCTGTCGATCCTCAAGTTCCTGGCCTTCGAGCAGACGCTCAAGAACGCGCTGACCACGCTGCCCATGGGCGGCGGCAAGGGCGGCTCCGACTTCGACCCCAAGGGCAAGAGCAACGGCGAGGTGATGCGCTTCTGCCAGGCCTTCGCCAGCGAGCTGTTCCGCCACGTGGGTGCCTACACCGACGTGCCGGCCGGCGACATCGGCGTGGGCGGGCGTGAGGTGGGCTACCTGACCGGCATGGTCAAGAAACTCACCAACCGCGCCGACTGCGTGTTCACCGGCAAGGGCCTGTCTTTCGGCGGCTCGCTGATCCGTCCCGAGGCCACCGGCTACGGCAACGTCTACTTCGCGCAGGAGATGCTCAAGCGCCAGGGCCGCAGCTTCGACGGCCTGCGGGTGAGCGTCTCGGGCGCGGGCAACGTGGCGCAGTACACCATCGAGAAGGCCATGGCGCTGGGCGCCAAGGTGGTGACGGTGTCCGACTCCAGCGGCACGGTGATCGACGAGGAAGGCTTCACGACCGAGAAGCTGGCCGAACTCATGGAGGTGAAGAACCACCTCTACGGCCGCGTGAGCGACTACGCCGAGCGCGTGGCCGGCACCCGCTTCGAGGCCGGTGCCACGCCCTGGCATGTGCCGGTCGACGTGGCGCTGCCCAGCGCGACCCAGAACGAACTCGGCGAGGAAGACGCCAAGACGCTGGTCAAGAACGGCGTGGTCTGCGTGGCCGAAGGCGCCAACATGCCCTCGACCATCGAGGCGGTGCATGTGTTCGAGTCCAACGGCGTGCTGTTCGCGCCGGGCAAGGCCAGCAACGCCGGCGGCGTCGCGACCTCGGGCCTGGAGATGAGCCAGAACGCCTCGCGCCTGTCGTGGCCGCGCGAGGAGGTCGATGCGCGGCTGCTGCAGATCATGCAGAGCATCCACGAGGCCTGCCTGCACTACGGCGAGGGCGAGGGCGGGCGCATCAGCTACGTCGACGGCGCCAACGTCGCGGGCTTCGTCAAGGTGGCCGACGCCATGCTGGCGCAGGGCGTGGTCTGACCCCACCCGGTTCCGCGCCAGAAGCGGCAAGATCCTTTCTTTTTCTCAATCCCTTGAGAAGCGATGAAAGACCTTGCCGCGCTTCCCGATCCGCTGCGATGGCCCGGACCTGATCCGGCGCCCCTGCTGCAGCGGCTGCGCCTCGGCCTGCTGGCCTTGGCGCTGCTGCTGTGCGGCGCGGCGCATGCCGCGGACCAGGCCGACCCGGCGCCGTGGATCGAACTGCGCGCCGGCAGCGTCGTCAGCACCGTCGACGGCCTGACCGCCACCGAGGCCATCACACTGCCCTACCACTGGGACCGCCGGCACGGCGGGCGGCCCGGCAGCGCCGTCTTCGACCTGCCCTTCACGATGGCGCAGGTGCCCACCGAACCCTGGGGCCTGTACATCCCGCGCGCGGGCAGCGCCTTCGAGGTCGGCCTCAACGGCCATCTGCTCCAGACCTTCGGCGACCTGGTCGAGGGCGGCGGCGCCGACTATGCCAAGACGCCGGTCTATGTGCCGGTGCCCCCGCACATGCTGCGCGCGGGCGAGAACCGGGTGCAGGTGCGCATCCGCGCCGACTCCGGCCGGCGCGCGGGCCTGTCGGCCATCACGCTGGGGCCGGCGGTGCAGGTGCGCAACGCCCTGTTCTCGCCGGCCTACGCCTGGCGTTTCACCGGCACGGTGCTGCTGACGGCCTTCAGCATCGTGGTGGGGGCGGTCGCGCTGGCCCTCTGGCTCACGCAGGCCGACATCGGCGCCGACGGCAGCCGGCGCCGCGAGCGCCTCTACCTGTGGGCGGCGCTGGCCGAGTTCTGCTGGGCGCTGCGGGTGGCCGACGGCGCCGTCCGCCACCCGCCGCTGCCCTGGGTCGCCTGGGGCGTGCTGATGACGGCCTGCTATTCGGGCTGGGCCGCCTCGGTCGTGATGTTCTGCCAGCAGCTGGCCGGCTGGCAGGACCGGCCGGGCATGCAGTGGCTGCGGCGCGCCGTGGTGGTGGTGTTCACCATGCCGGTGATCGCCTGCTATGTCGCGCTGACCCGCGCCGAGCCGCGCTGGCTCACCGGCTGGCTGGCGCTGGAGCTCGTCGCGGTCACGGCCTATGTGCTGTTCTTCATCGGCGCGACGCTGCGCCGGCCCAACCTGGCGCGGGTGCTGGTGGCCTCGGTGGCGGCGCTCACGATCGCGGTGGCGGCGCGCGACTGGTTGGTGATCCGCATGAGCGACGCCTACGGCGAGACCACCTGGGTGCGTTACACCTCGACCTTGTTCGGCCTGGCGCTGCTGGGCATCGTGGTCGGGCGCTTCCGCCAGGCCAGCGTGCAGGCGCGCGAGCTGCTGCACACGCTGGCGGCGCGCGTGGCCGACCGCGAGCGCGAACTGGCCTCGGCCTACGCCATGCTCGAGCGCGGCGCGCGCGAGCAGGAGCGTACGCAGGAACGCGAGCGCATCCTGCGCGACATGCACGACGGCGTGGGCTCGCACATCAGCACCGCGATCCGGCAGCTGCAGTCGGGCCAGGCGACGCAGGCCGAACTGCTGCGCACGCTGCGCGATTCGCTCGACCAGCTCAAGCTGTCCATCGACTCGATCCAGCTGCCGCACGGCGACGCCACCGCGCTGCTGGCCGGCCTGCGCTACCGGATGACGCCGCGCTTCGCCAGTTCGGGCATCGCGCTGGAATGGGCGGTGGACGAACTCGATCCGGTGCCGCGGCTGGATGCGCCAGCCATGCGGCAACTGCAGTTCCTGCTGTTCGAGGCGATCTCGAACGTGCTGCAGCACGCGCAGGCCAGCGTGCTGCGGATCGAGGCGGCGATGCGGGGCGCCGCGGTGTGCATCCGGGTGATCGACAACGGCGTCGGCTTCGATGCCGCGCGGCCGCCGCGCGCGCTGCAGGCCCGGGCGCAGGCCCTCGGCGTGCCCTTGCGCATCGAAAGCCGACCTGGGCGCACGGTCGTCCGGATCGATTTCGTGTGAGGGGGGCGCCGGCGCGCCGATAATCGCGGCCCATGTCGGCCGTCTTCCAGCAACCCTCGCTCCTGCGGCGCATCGCCCCCATCTTCCAGGGCTTCGACGGCTTTCTCGCATTCGCGGTGTTCCTGCTGGCCTGCGCCGGCCTGCTCACCATGTACTCGTCGGGCTACGACCACGGCACGCGCTTCATGGACCACGGCCGCAACATGCTGCTGGCGGGCTTCATCATGTTCGTGGTGGCGCAGGTGCCGCCGCAGCGGCTGATGAGCTTCGCCGTGCCGCTCTACGTGGCGGGCGTGGCGCTGCTGATCGCGGTGGCCATCTTCGGCATCACCAAGAAGGGCGCCAAGCGCTGGATCAACGTGGGCATGGTGATCCAGCCCAGCGAGATCCTCAAGATCGCCACGCCGCTGATGCTGGCCTGGTGGTTCCAGCGGCGGGAGGGGCAGCTGCGGCCGCTCGATTTCGCGGTCGCCACCGTGCTGCTCGCGGTGCCGGTCGGGCTGGTCATGAAGCAGCCCGACCTCGGCACCTCGCTGCTGGTGCTGGCCGCCGGCCTGTCGGTGATCTTCTTCGCCGGCCTGAGCTGGAAGCTGATCGTGCCGCCGGTGCTGATCGCCGCGGTCGCGATCACGCTGATCGTGGGCTTCGAGTCGCAGCTGTGCGCCGACGGCGTCGACTGGCGCGTGCTGCACGACTACCAGAAGCAGCGCGTGTGCACGCTGCTCGACCCGACCAAGGACCCGCTGGGCAAGGGCTTCCACATCATCCAGGGGATGATCGCCATCGGCTCGGGCGGC
>Ga0182008_10000291_pt1 | contig 39563 bp, 73 predicted proteins | sample Sormic07211129_1_FD_120482 | JGI IMG/M metagenome (GOLD analysis project Ga0182008, IMG submission 120482) | Rhizosphere microbial communities from Sorghum bicolor, Mead, Nebraska, USA - 072115-129_1 metaG | ecosystem: Host-associated > Plants > Roots > Rhizosphere | place: USA: Nebraska...
CCACCATATTGCGTGCCAAAGAAGCCAAACAACTTCTTTGTAGAACTTCACCCGGCCAATGGCATGAATGAAGCTTTGATTGGTGCGGATGAAGAGACTCGAACTCTTACGCCTCGCGGCGCTGGAACCTAAATCATACGCATCAATGTAAACCATTGCGACATCAATAGGTTACGACGCCCGCAACCGTCACAACCGTTCGAATTGCGCGCATCATGTCACAATGTAGCGCGACGTGCGACACATTCTTGTCACACACCATCTCAGGCGTTCTGCCTACTGCACATTCCCCTTTGCAACCCCATCGTACGCCTGCTCACAGGTCACTCCCCGGGCATGGCTGTCCTGAGCATATCCTGCCAAATCGCCCGCTCTTTCATCAGCGCGCTTGAACACGTCGGCAAACACCATAACGGCACGGGTAGCTGCCGCGCTTGCGGCGGCAGTGCAGGAATGGCCCCCGGCCTGACTGGCTGCGAGTCGAGCGGCAAGCTTGTCTGCTTCGAGCTGCACCCCGTTACGAGAAGCGCGCTCAGCAGCAGCGTCAGCAGTGAGTTGATCGATCGTGCGTTGGCCATCTTGCACCGCCTTGTCGATTGCGTGTTGATAGGACTGCTCGCGCACCCGGGCGGCAGACTCGTTTGCGGCCCGGGCAGCTTCGTCGCGGGTGTCTCGCCTCGCCCACTCGGCCTGCCACTTGGCGTCAGTGACACTCACGCCGTGGTGATAGGCGCCAAACAACGCGCCGAGAGCCAGCAGCACCGCAGCTATATAAGGAAGGAATCGCAACCAGATGCTCATGCCAGCACCTTCAGCGCACGTTCGTAGAACTCCAGGCGCTCAGCAAGACCATTCAGGCCGCCGTTGATGCGCCGAGTGATCCCGTTCATATCGCCGGCATCCGCAAGGGCATTGAGGTTGCGGGAATTCCAGAACCACGCCGCAGACTTGCACGCCCACTCGGCCTGCTCGAGCAACTCAGGCGTGCGCAACAGGCGATCGTCGCCGAATAGGGCCTTGCTGCACGCGTAGTAGTTGTCGCGGCCCGTTACCTGAATCAGGCCGCGGCCACGGTACTTCTGACCGTCACCGTCAGCCTCTGGCGTATTGCCCAAGCGCTTGGCCAGCGTCCCAGTGTCGTACTTGCTCAGGTACTGATCACCACCCAGCTCCCGGACGTACCGAAACTGGCCAGACTCATGACCAACCTGAGCAATGAATGCTGCCATGCGAAGCGGCGTGTTGATCTGATACCGGTCCATGGCCAAATTCAGCGCAGACGCAAAAACGCCGGCTTGCTTGCCGGCGTTCGGGAGGATCTGCAGCAACTGCTGCGCGGTGATGGGCATGCGTGGACTCCTGTTATGCGAGGTCTGGCGACTTGCCTTCGGGCGATGCGACGATGACAGGAATCGGCGGGATTGCTGGCCATACCGGGGCTGCTGGCCACGTCGGCTGTTTCGTTACCTTGCCCAGCGCAAACTTGTAAGCCTTCCATGACGCCAGCACAGTCACCAGCGCAGCCTGTTCAGCGATATCCTCGTCAGTGGCTTCGCCGACATCAATGCCATACCCGATCGTGTCGATTCGGTCTTGAATCCGCGCGATCTGCGCCACTGCCTGGGCGTTTCTGGCTGCGAGTTCTGCCTTCATGGCAGCCAAATGTGCGGCGGCAATCGCGGCGTCCTTCATGGCCTTCGTGATCAACTTGCTCCAATCGATGTTCATTCCGACACCTCAACTTCGCCACCAGCAAGGTTTTCAGGGAGTGGTTGCGGGAACATTACCGGACCGTCTGGAACGTCAACCAAGTCAACAGGGAAGGCCTGTTCCTGGCTGTAGTTCCACGGCAGCGGAAGTAGCAGCGTAACAATCAGCTCGGTACCCACCCGATCCACATCGGCGGCAAACCATTGAGACGTGATCGCTGTAGCTGGCAGGGTGTCGCCATCACCCATTGGGGATAGGTCGAAGTCCTCACCGTTCAAAGTGAGAACAGATCCTGTTTTCACCGCGGTTAACGTGTCATCCCTGCGAGAGGGAGAGAGTTTTATGATCATCAGAACCACCGCCCGATTGCGATCAGAGAAATAGTGAGGTTGGCTGAAGCGAAGGAGACTGGACTTATGATTGTCAGCGGCCCGGAAGCCGTCGTAGTGGGGGATGTGCCGCAACCCCACATCGCTGCGCCAATACCGTATACGGAAGCGACCCCACATATCGGAGCCGCAATAAATGTCGACGCAAAGCTCTGACTCGTCAGGTTCGCGTACCAAACTGAGCCGATAGCGTTGTTGACGTTGAATGTCCCAGCAAACACCTTCGTGCAGATCATGGTGCCGTCGTAGAGCTTGATCGCAACGCCATTGGCATTGGTGATGTACTCAACAACCGACCGGGCTGTGTTGTATCTGATGCACTGCCAGTTGCCGCTACCCAGGCTCAGGAATTCAGCATTATCATTGGCCGCAGTGAGGATATTCGCCGAGCCGGGCAGGATCAGCGAAGTGGCGTTATGCGTCAGGGTGAGCGCAGCAAGAAAACGTACTGTTCGAATCACGCCGGCGGCAGCAGTGCCAAGGGCCGTAATGGTGGTCGTGCCACTGACATAGATGACGTTCGACACCGCGGCGCCGATATCAGTTGTTGCCGCCGAAGCAATTGTCTGTGGGGCGAACGCCGTCTGATCGCGCAGCAGTGCGATAAACGACGCCTGGGTACGCAGATAGTCGTCAATGAGCGACGGAGATTCAGAGCCCGGCGGGTTGTTGCTGCCTGCGGTGGTGGAAAGATCTGCAATCGAAGAAGGGACCGGCATTTTTAGTCATCCCAATAAAAAGTCCGCACATGGCGGGCTTGGAGGCGTTGGTGGAATTCACTTACATGGACTTCAAAATCTGGTCTGGCGTCGTGATCGTCGTGGCGTTCTGGATTTACTGCTTTTGGAAAGGCCTCACTGGCCATTAACGGCTTGTGGCACAAGCAACGGGAGAACCTTGTTCGCCTGTTCCGCGCCGATCGATAAGAGCCCCCTTCCCTGGCTTGGTGGTCGCATCAGCAAGGATTTCAGAGCGTTGCTGTTCAGGGCCGCATTTGCCCCTCGGCCGGCTGTCAATATCCCAGCCGCAAGCGGTATAGATAGCGCCCCGGCAGCTCCAGCCCCGCCCCAACCAAGCGCGGTGCGCTGCATAGCGCCATGCGGACTTTCACGGGTCCGCATGAACTGAGCACTGATATCTGCCAAGTCCTGCAAATCAGGGTTGCCGATGTTCTTCATGTTGGCCAGTCTGGCAACCGAAATGTCGCCGTCGGCGCCGTTTTGAGCCAGTTTCTCCAAGTCCAGCATGGTCCCATATTGCCGGCGAACATTTGCAAAGTCGGCAGCGTCTTCCGGTTTCATCGATCGGTTAAGAGCGCTCATCAATGATTTTTTGAGGTCGCTCGCGTAATACGCTTGAGGCGTGTTATGCCCACCAATACGATCCAGCGTCTTCTTGATGTTGTAGGCGGCTTGGCCGTCAATCTCGCCATTCTTGGCCTTCCCTAGGATCTCCTCAATCTGCTTCTGAATGATGCTCGCCTGCCCTGTTTCGAGCTCTCCAGCGGCGCGCTGCCCTTGCTCAACAAGATCTTGAAGAAATTGGTCATCAACCTTGACCTTGTTGCTTTGCAGCACGGAATCGAACTTCGAACCAAGATCTGCCCTGGCATTCCGCAGAGCCATGTTGATGTCATCCGTGTCCTGGCCAATAGTTCGGCTCAATGCTGTTTTCAGCTGATCATTCATTTTCGTCAGCGTGCCAGTCCTTCCACTCAGCGGCATGTATTCCAGAGAAGCGGCCATGGCGTTCAGCGGCTTGCTATTTACGATGCGATCAGCAGGGATACTGATGCCAAGGTTTTCCGCCTTTTCCGCAAGAGCGCTTACGGCGGGCTTCACCTCCCCGCCTCGCAAAGCCCGCCCAATACCCAGCGCCGCGCCACCGCCAAGCGCCATAGCCCCTGGCACTGCACCGCCAACAATGGCGCCCAGACTGGCGTCCTCAGGATTGACCAGCCCCGCCGATGCACCACCGGCGATCGCACCACCAGTCCCGCGAGTGAGCAACCCGGTCAGCCCTTGCGTGCCGCCTGCCCGGAAACCGCCGGAGCCAATCGACTCAATCAGCGGAGCAATCTTGGCGGCGCCTGGGAGCATCGCAACTCCTTTTGCCAGTGCTCCACCCATCCCGCCAGTACCGGCAATTTCAGTACCAAGCTTGCCAGCTTTGAAGGCCATCGAATCAGGCTGGGCGCCCATGTCTTGCAGAGCCCAGTCCATGTCCGCGCGGCGCTGACGGTTCGATTCCAGTGATAAGCCTTTCCCGGCGCGCAGGTCCTGCACGATGTCATAGGGCGCGACAATTGTTGCTCCAATAGACCCAGCTCCACGCACCGCGCCGGCCAGAAGGTTCCCAGAGTCCTGCATCAGCTCCTTGCCTGCGTCCTGCGGAAGACGGCTCAGTAGATTGCCGAAGCGGCCAGCCTGCGGGCTAGGCGCTGCGCCTTGGGTGTCCTGGTCAGCAGGAGCCCGCGATCCTGTTGGCGCAGGCTGCATTGCCGCTGTAGATTCTGATGCCAGCGCCTGTGGCGCCTTGGCAATGACAGCAGGAGCCGAGAATTGCTGGTTCAATTCGGCAAATGGATCTTCTTGCTGCGATTGTGGCGCGGTCTGACTGAACTGTTGGTTCAATTCGGCAAATGGATCATCCTGTTGGCTCATGTTGGCGGTGACCTTCTTAATGTAGTTCCGTGTTTCCGCTGGGGCCGATTCAATTCCTTTGCGCTGAAAATTTCCAATGCCCCAGTTATAGGCTGCCAACGCCCCTGGAACGCTTCCAGTTTGCTGCATCATGTCTGAAAGCATTTTTGCGGCGCCGGCAGCTGACTGTTGCAGATCATTCGGGTCTTGGACGCCATATTGGGCCGCCGTGGCTGGCATGAATTGAAAGTGACCTTGCGCGCCTTTTGGCGATTGCATGTTCTGCCCGCGACTAGACTCGGCAGACCACACTGCATCCAACAGGCCCGACGGAAGCTTGTTGTCTTGCTCAAGCTTCGCAAAGAGGCTGTTCATCATTGTTTGCCTTTTGGGAGCCAGCGCGACATGACAGGGTCAGCCCAAATGGATTGCTGAACCTTGCGGTATTGGGAGTCGACTTCCGAAAGCGGAATACCACGATCTTGGGCGATCTTGATGGCCTTCTCGTAGTAGTCCGCCTTGCGGATTGCCGAATTGTTTTTTGCCTGCGCCATATCAAGGATCAAGTCGTTGGCTTCTGGCGTGTTTTTAAGTTGGGCGAACATTTGTGCTGCGCGCGCGGCATCGCCTTCAGTCTGCGGACCTTTCTGATCCTGCAGATACTTCATCAACCTTTCGGAAGCGACGGACTGATACTGCTGGGCATTCGTAGCAAACATCTCGGCGTTCTTTGGAGCAATACCAAGAGCCGTCAGAACCCCGGCGCCAGCCGCCTTTGCCTCCGTCCCCCAGCCTGTTTGGATTGGGATGCTTCGCATAACGCTGATTGAGCCGTTCATGTCCTGTGCGGCTTTTCCATTGTCCAAGGTTGGACGGTATGAGCCAGTAATGAAATCATTGTTCAAGCCTTTTGTTGCGTCCTGGCTCACAGGATTCAAACCTGCCACAAGCCCACCGCCTTGCCCTGGCAATGATCCACCGCCGGCGCCTGCAACATCGAGCCGAGGCACGTAATATTCGTTCCCTTTCGGGCCGATGACTTTCATTGGATCAAGACTGGCGGCTCCAACTTGCTCCGCGCGTTTCTGCCCAACGGCATAAGGGAATTGTGCCGCAGCAACGGAGCCAGCTTCGGCGCCCTTGTAGCCGGCGTTCGCTTGCGCTGCGCCAGGCACAGGCATAGCTTGCCCCTGATCGTTCATCATCACGCCTTCAGCCATTTTCGGCATGTAGGTCTGCTGTCCGGTGCGCGGGTCGACGTAGTAGTTGCCACCCTTGCGCTCTTGCGGGTTGTTTGCCTGCTTGTACAGGTCGAGGATCGTCGATCCATTCGGCAGGTCCAGCATGTTGTAAGCCGCGACGTCATTCAGTCCGAGTGGGAAAGCACCTTGCGCCTGCCGGCCTTGGGTCTGAGGCATTGAGGAAGGTGCGGCACCGGGGGCGGCGAAGCCGTCTGGCGCCATCGCACCATCCTGCGGCATTCCCGGCATTGGTTGCCCACCGAACATGCGCTGCGCCATATCCATCGCCATGTTCTGCTTCTTCAGATTGGCCTGAATCTGCTGTGCCTGCATGCCTCGATATTGGTCTGTAGATTGTCTCTGCAAGGCATTGCTGTAGCCGGCAATGCCGGCCAGTCCAGCAGCGCCCAACGTGTTTACTGGGGCGCCCCTACGGGCCCCAGCCAATCCGCCAAACGCTGCCGCCAACAACCCTTGACCCTCTGGAGACTTTGCGAAATCCAGCAGTCCATTCATACCGTCGACCATTTCAATATCCTCTCTGAGCGCGGCGCTGCTGTGCATACTGCTGACGCTGGGCGATCAGCGGGTTTTGCTGGCCTTGGGCGATCTGTGCGAGCGTTTGCGGGCCGCTCATGTTCTGCTGTGCCGGGCCGTTCGCCATTGGCTGCTGTTGCTGACCCTGGGAAAGCAGGCCGTAGACCTTCTGGCCGGTACTCGCCGCATCCATGTACGGTTTGGCCTGGGTGTTGAAGTTTGACAGGCTGGTGCCCATCGAACCGAGCAGTCCCGGAGACGATCCACCAGCGTACGCGGCGCTCCCGGCCTGACCTGTTACCAGCGGCTGGCCAAGGCCATACCCAGCAGTCGGTGCCGAACTCGCAGCCGCAGTGCCTGCGCCACCAGAACCGCCACCCAGCAGCCCGCCGGCCGCACCGCCCGCTGCGCCGCCGGCGTAGATGGACGCGATGGTCTTGGCGATCGTGTGCATGGTCTTGCCAGGGCCGGTGTTGATCCCTGCGTCCTGGGCTTCTTCGTAACGCTGCGGTGCCGCGCCGCCCCACTGGTCAACGAGCGGCTTGTCGTTGGTGCCCAGCACCTTGTTCCAAACGTTGGTAGAGAACGGGTCAGCAGAGCCATAGAGCAGCCGTGCCGGGTTCTGACCAACCTGCTTGCCCATGGCGCCCAGGTTGAACATTTCGAAGCTGCCAACATCGCCGAAGAAGCTCATTTACCACCCCCGCCGGATTGCTTGGTAGTCGCGGTATTGCCCAGGCCAGAACCGAAGACGCCCGACATGGCCGCGAGCTTTTTGTACGGATCGTTTTGCTGATCCAGCCAGCTCTGATATTGGGCGTCCAGATTTTGCTGATAGTTGTCCTGCTGAGAATTGCCCGCATTCATCAATTGCGAGGCATCGGTGTACGCCTGATTGGCGTAGGTCGGGGCAAGGTTCATGTACTGCGATTTGAGCTGATCGTTGCGGCCGGCATAGTCTTGTGCCGCTGTCAGGTTCCGATTGAGCTGATTTTCAGCCAGGCTCTGCTGGGCGGTGTAGTCCTGCATGCGCATGCTCGACGCAGTGTTTCCCAGATTCTTGGTCAGGTCGTTCAGTGAGTTTTGGGTCGCTGCCTGGGCGCCGGAGTTGCCAAACGAGCCAGACCCGACCATTTGCGTGGTCAGGCCCGGGGCGATCGCGTCGTTGTAGTTGCGCGTGATGTCCCCCATCGCCGCATCGATGTTTTGCTGCAAATAGGGGTTCTGCCCGGCGTACTTGTTGGAGCCAAGGTTCCCGAGCGAGGTAGCGGCATTGCCTGAGGCCAGAGCATTCTTCATCGTGCTGCCGGCTTGGTTCATCAATGCATCACCGCTAGTCGCCCGATTCGCAATAGCATCAGCGCCCATGCGCTGGTAGTCATTGAGATAAGCGACCTGCTGACCGCCATAGCTCTGATAAGGTTGGTTGGCCAAGTCCATGGCCTTGCTGCTGTACGCGGCGGCCAGTGGCTTCAGCTCGGTCGGGATCGATTGCGTGGTAGAGCTGCTAGATCCACCGCCGCCTTTTCGAGGGCGAATCACGTCACCAACAAAGGCCGGAAGAGCGCTGAGCGCCGGGCCGCCGAACTCTGCGCTGAGCTGGTCATGCAAGTCATCAATATTCACAGTTCAACCTCCAGGGTTTGGTAGACCGGCGCGAAACCGCAACGCTGGCGATAAAGGCGCGCTTGGGCGGGCGCAGCGGCGCACCGAAGACGAAGACAGCCCAGGCTCTTGGCCATCGCGCCAACCTCTTCGAAAAATGCCTCGAAATGGCCGTGAGGAGCGTAGAGCTCGTAGACATACAGGACCCGGAAGTTCGGCAGCTGCTCGACACCGACGACGCCCCAGCCGGCGATCTGCTCGTTTGTATCGAGCCGCAGCAGCGTGCGCTCGCCTCGACTGAGCATCATCTTGAGCTGGTCGCCAGTGATCTCACCGCCCGATGTTGCGCAGGCCTTGGCCAGATTCGAGGCGCCATCCTTCCAAGCCGAATCGATGTGAGTCGTCGGCACCACAATGATTTTGTTCATCAGTTACCTGTCAGGAATCGGCGCTGCACCCAGGTGCCAGGAGTGCCGGAAACAACACACGTCCAGCCGTCAATCACGTATTTAGATCCGGCAGTCCCAAGCTCCGACGGGGTCAGGTTCTTCATGGAGTCGCCTTGCATCCATGAGCCGGTTGTTGGCGCAGCAGTGGTAGCGCCATAGAAGGCGGAGATGCGCATCTCCGACAGCAAATTGACCTGCGTGGCATGCTCTCGCAGTTCGCGCTGCAGCACCGGGTCAAGCGTGCCAACGCGCGGCGTTGTGTTGAGTTTCATCCTTAACGGCCTCCTGCCGGCGTGAGATCAGCGTCCATATGCGTCACACGTACAGGACCGGTAAACGTGAATGTCGCCTTGTGCCAGCGCGCCGACTGGCGCAGGTCAAACTTGCCATCCAGCACCGTCCCAGCCGTCCCGGAAGTGAAACCGGTGCCGGAATTCTGCTGAATGAACGTCTGCACGGTAGCGGCGATCGGGGACACGGCGTAGCGCAGGCGGATCTTGTTCAGGGCCGAAACCGCGTCGTCATCGCCTACATCACCTGTCGTCATCGAGCTGGATACGGATACACCTGTCATGGACTGGAGCTGGTGCGAGGTGTTGAAAATGGACAACGAGCGACCGCCAGCAAGCCAGAATTGGGAGTCGAACGAGTATGCCGACAGTCCGTCAATCGTTGCCGAAATGGCCGAAAGGCCATCAATCGTCACGCCGCCTGCCACGTAGTTCAGCGCCGCCTCAATGCTGCGATTTGCAACGCCCCACTTTTTCGCGGTGATGTGATAGACCAGCGCAGAGTCGTTCGTGGTCGAGCCCAGCGAAGGGTAAAAGACCCACACGAGGTTCTTTTGCTTGTCGAAGACACAAATCGTCCGATATCGGTAGGACGGGTTCGAGTTGTCGAAGAAAAACTGCCGGACAAAACCCTCGGCCACTGGCACCGGGCGCGTTCCGTCAAAAATCCAGATGTTGTCGTCGCCGACGAAGAAGTGGGCGCCGCCAATATCGCAGATTGCCTCCTTTCCAATGCAGCCAGCTTCGCCGCCGGGCACTTGCAGCCAGTTCCACACGGTCGGCGCGCCAACGTACTGGCCGAGGTAGATGGACTTCATCTTGTAGGCAATCGCGTACTCGCCCAGGCGCATACCCGCCGTGAGTTTTCCGGCCGTCGCTACCAGGCGTCCTGACGTCGCCTGCGTGGCAAGGCTCGGCGTCCATGAAGTTTCATCGAACGCTGCACAGCAGTGCCAGCCATCTGGCTTTTCGGAACCGTCATTGGTGTTCAGCGCCATGACGAAGGCGCCGACAGTGAACAGAATTTCAGCCTTTGGCGCAGTGGCCACATCAGCGAAGGCGGCGCCCGTCGAGCGCTGGATCACGTCGGCACGGTTCGCGCAGAGCGTGGCATCACCAAACTGGGCAATCGACCAGCGCGTGTCGACGCCGCCGTTGTAGGCAGCAGCCCGTCCGATATCAACCCAGGCACCCGCAGACAGCTCGTAAAGCTTCGTGGTAGTACCAGCAATGATCCGGCGCGTATCGTCGAGCTTGGTCACCACCGCAGCGCCACGGCAGGCTGCAGCGAGAGCTGGGGTGGACGCCGGCGTGACCGGCTCTGGCGCGCCTTCCATGCCATTCTGATATGGGATCAGGTTGGTGCACCAAGTAATCAGGCCTGGAGTCGTTACATCCGCGTCAGGCGCGAACCCAGTTAAAGGGATCATCAGCGCGCCCTCGCTACCATCGGGCCGGACCGGCGCTGGTCGTTACCTTGGACCTCGCCCAGCACCTGAAGGAATCGACCCTCCCAAGTGGCAGCGTCAGTAGCGTTCTTTACAAAAAGCGAGGCTTCCATCAGCGCACCCCAGAGGTATAGGCTCCAGGGGCCTTCGCTGACCCAATTGGTGGTGGCTGTAGCCAAGGCAGGAATACGCACATAAAGCACCCCTTGCACGCTACCGGCGCCATCAAAGCGCAGGTCTGCGCCATCCCAGGCGTACATGGTCGGAGTACCTTGGTATCCGCCAGCAATTACTGATTCAAGCGTCTGCGGCTTCAATGGGGTGCGCTCGTAGTTCGGCACCCACAATGCTTTTACATCGATGACATCAGTCGCCGGGGTTATCAGGTTATCGGTGATGTCCGTAACCGCAAGCGATGACTCCATCTGCCGAACGCGAAGCGCGCGGTTCATGCGCTCCTCTGCCAAGGCGATAAAGTCAGGGATGCGTGCGGAAAGGTCGCCGCGATTGATCCAATCCGCAACCCGTGCGCTGATGTCGGAGTAATTCATTTGAGGGCCTTGTTGAAGGTAGCCATCATCGGGTTTGCCTTGAGCCATGCGACCAGACGCTTCTGATCAATACCGCCGTCCTGGCGCATCATGGTTCCGAGGACTGCGTTCGGGATAAACCCAATGTGGCGCATCTCGCCCCACGTCTGTCCCTCGGTTTCCGCGCGCATCTCTTTGGCGCGCTCAAGGAACGGCTCAGCGTCATACGATTTCTCGAACACGATCTTGTCGCCGAGGTCGTGAACGGTTGTCTTAACGCCGGTTTGCGGATCGAATTCGGTAAATTTGGACATTAAAAAACCCGCCCCAGTTGCCCAGGGCGGGCCTCAGTCAGGTGCGATTAAGGAGTCAGGTCAGCGATTTTGCCGTGCGCCTTCTCGGAGGTGACCACAAGGCACGCCTCAACCGAGACCAGCTCTTTCTCGGTGTGACCGGTTTTCGCCAGAGGGTCAGACTTGAAGCCGCCCAGGTAGGCGATACCGGCGTATTCCGGGTTCAGGATGAACGCGGTGCCGGTGTTGGCGGTGGCCTGGACGTAGTTCGGCACCACGGTCAGCTCGCCGAAGTCGGACATGTAAACGTCCGCGCCGCCGACGATCACGCCCTGCTTGCCCTTGCTCACGTTGAAGCGGTTGACTGCGATACCAGCAAAGCCCGAAAACGTGCCTTTGTGGCTCGGGGTCATGCTGATGATGCTCGGCATTTCACCGCTGTTGGTGTAGATGCTCTGCATCACGGTCTTCAGCTGGGCTTCAGCGAATGCGCGGGCAGTGCCAGCCACTGGAGCGACAGTTGCCAGACCAGAGGTATGCGCAGTGGTGGAACCACCGGCACCATGGCTGACGTTGGAGTACAGCAGAACGCCCAGGCCGGCGGATTTGCGAGCGGTGGTGCTGTTACCCTGAACGGCTGGGTTGTTGGACAGCACCATAGCTTCCAGGTCGCGTTTCAGCTCGACCATGCACTTCGAGACTTGATACTTCATCTCGTCGGAACGGCCGGCGGACTTGGTTTTTTGCTGGGTGCTGGAAACCACAGCGACTTTGTCGAACAGCTGGACGGTGTTCGCCACTCGATCGGTCGGAGTCAGCGCGGTGCCGGTGCGGTCATCGCCCTCGATCACGGCGTTGTCCTTGTTCGGCGTAGCGAGGTTGTCGCGCTGCCATTCGTGCAGGCGCTGGGTGGCCTTGAAACGGCCGATGGCGGAGACGAGGGGGGTCTTTTCCGGAGAGACCATGTAGATCTTGTCTTGGAGGTCTTCGCGGTTACCAATGGCGTCGTACGAGTCAAAGGTATTGGTTGGTTGAGTCATGGCTTACTCTCCTCAGAGCAAAGCAGCCAAATCCTGGACCCGGCCATTCTTCTTCAGGCGGTCAAGGGCGGCTTGATTGGTTCGGGGCTTTTGCGGGGCGGCTTGCGGCTTGATTGCCGGAGCAGCCTCAGCGACTTTCTGCATGGCCTGAGGCCGTTTGGCCTGAAGCTCTCGCCACTTCATGGCGTCATGCAGTACATGGACGTGGCGGGCATCTACGAGGCCGTCAAGCTCCTCGCCTTTGATGCCGTAATGCTCTTCAGCTGCCTTGCGGATCTGCTCAACGGTTTTCGGTCCGAAGCCCGGCAGACGTGCGCGCAGATCCGACATGGCTTCGGTGAGCAGTTGCTGACGCTGGGTTTCCGTCAGTTGCTGGGCCTGAGCTTGGGTCTGCTGCAGTTCTGAGAGCTTGGCTTGCGCTTCACGCTGGAGCTGTTGATACGCAATAGTCAGCTTTTGGGCCTGTGCCGGGTCCGCATCAACAAGCGCGTTCCAGTCCAGAGCCTCGAATTGGGCCAGCCGGTCCTGCACTTGGCGGAACTCGACAGCCTTCTCAAAGGAGGCGCCCAACACCTGTTCGCGCTGCTGGAGAGCTTGCGCACGCTCTTCAACTGCCCGACGTTGATCGGCTACCTCTTGGGTTTTCTGGGTGTAATCCTTGTGCATGAGGACCATGCCCTTGAGTTCCTTCGGAACCCGATAGGACTTGCCCTCGATCTCGACCAGCTCGCCGTCGTCTTCTTCCGCTTCCTGGGCTTGCTCACCCTCTTCGGGGAGTGCTTCGGCTTCGGCTACTTCGCCTTCTTCGACCTGCTCGGGCGCTTCGTCCAGAAGCTCGGATACATCATCCAGAGACACTCCAGATTCTTGGTTGGTGTCCATCACTCACTCCAGTTCGCCCGGATTGCGGGCATAAAAAAGCCCGCTCAAGGCGGGCAAAGGTTGAATTCGGGCTATTTCCTGAAGATCCGAGCGAGTCGCCCGGCCTCTTCGTACTGTTTGAGCTTGTGCGCGGCCAACTTCCCGGTATCGATGTAACCGGTCAGCACCTCGCGGAACTTGCGGCTGGTCTTGATGAGCTGCCATAGGGCCTCTTTGCCCTCTTTGTCACGCGCCGGGCAGCCAATCCACTGCTCCATCACCTCGCGGTCGATGGCGTCCAGCGCTTCCTTCAGCAGCTCGTTTTCCAGCAGCTGGAGCGCGACCTGGCCCCGGCTTTGTTGTTCCAGCAGATCAGAATCACTGGCCATTCGGGAATTCCTCGGTCTGACGTGCATGTGTGGCAGCGTGATTCAGGCGAAGAACCTCCATTTCCAGCTTGAACTGGCGGTCTTTCTCAGCCTCAGAGGCCTTGAATTGCCGATCCTTGTCAGCCTCGACGGCCTTCTGCTGCATTTCGGCCTGCGTCTTCATCTGTTCGTTCTTGAGCTTCTCCTGCTCGAGCACGACTTTCGGATCTGGCGGTGGTGGCTGATCGGCTTCAGGCGGAACAGAGGCTGGATCGACCCAGAACTCCTCTGGATTCTTGAATCCGGCGTTCTCGGCCAGCCTCGCCTGCACGTTGAAGAACTTGTCCGGGCTCATCAGCGACTTGCCGAACGGCGACTGGGCGACCATGGCCTGGGTCTGGGCGATCTGCTGCAAGAACACGTTCTGCTGCTGCACGTCACCGGTGCCAATGCCGACGTTGATCGTCATGTCGTACTGGTCGCGCCATTCCTGTGGGTCGGCCTGCACGTACTTGCCGTTGAGGCGATAGCTCAGCTTCTCCATGCCGTTGTCGGTCAGCACCTTGAAGATGCCTTGGAACATCGGCGCAACAAGGCACTCGGCGGCGATGCGGGCCATCAGCTTCATACGCTTCTGGCTGGCGTTCATGATCATCTGGGCGCCGGTCGCGGTCTTGTTCAGACTGTCACCGTCAAGGCCCTGGCTGTAGCGCGTCCAACCGGTGCGGTTTTCCTTCTCGCCCTGCAGCTGCTCGAGCATTGGCATGGCTTCGATGCCCTGCCAGCGCTCTTGGTACGGACGAACGACGCCCGCTTGCTTCTCGAGGATGATCCCGCCAGGGCGGCGATTGAGCAGACTGTCTATGTCTGCCATCGGGTTGCCCTGGCTGTCCATCGTGACGATGGTTTCCTGATTGTTCGCCAGATACAGGTTGTCGAGCTGCTGCCGCATGATGGTGGTGTGGATTCGCTGGAAGTCCTCGACCAGATCCGCCACCGACAGGCCATTGAAGGCGTGCGTCATGATGTACGGCGTCCAGGCCGCGATCGGCACGTGGCTGCATTCGACGTTCTTCAGCACGCGATCGCCCAGGCGCACGATGTTGCGGCGCTCAGCGATGCCGTCACCGTCGTAATCGACCAGCACATACTCGTCACGCAGGTAGCCACGGACCATGGACTGGTCCAGCGGGTCTTCGTCTTCCCAGTCGTCGAACCGGCCGCCGTTGTTCTCACGGTAGTCGGTCACGTTCTCGTAGGTCGCGGCGCGGACTTCGGACACGTCGACGTCATAGCCCATTTCGCGCATCTCGGAGACGCTACGACGGGTGACGTGGCAGACATATGGGCAATCCTTCAGCAGTGGCGAGTCGTGCCGGCGCGATACCTGCAGCTCTTCAGGTGGGATTGCTACGACGCAGCAATAGCCCTTCTCCTGAATGGTTTTGACCTTGACGTTGAAGCGGCGCGGCATGTCAGGCATGACGCCAGTCTGCTGATACTGCTCGGCCGCCATCTGCTGGAACTGCTGCGCTTCCTCATCGGACAGCTCGGCCTCTTCCTGCTCGATGATCTCGGCGTCAGGGTTTTCCTGCATGAACAGAGCAATCTGCATCTCGTCCACGTTGCTGTAGCGCGTGAACGTCGGGACGCGCTTCTTCTCGTAGAACCACTTCACCGAACCGGTTTTGAGCAGCAGCGCGTCCTTGAGCGCGGTGTACAGGATCATGAACCCGTTGTTCTGCTTGTAGAACACGTAGTTGCAGGCGTTAGTGACCTGCTCGGCGCCTTCTTCATCCTCCGGACCGACAGGCTCGAAGACCACAGCCTTCTCCGAACTGGTGAACACCTCGATCAGGTCAGGAAGCATGCCCTCGACCGCGTCGAACACGTCAGATGCCACGACAGCCGAGCGGCCCTCCTCCTCGTTGCCATACGGCTCACGGGTGTAGGCACGCATGGCCTTGACGCGCTCTTCCTGCAACTCACCGTCATTGAACAGGTGAGCCTGGCGCGCCTCATCTTCGAGGTAGGAAACCAGCTCGGCGTCGGTCATCTTGGTCATGCGATCACTCGGTTTCGATATTTGATTGGAGCCGGCGCCGTAGCGGACGGCTGCTCGTATGCGATGCACATCAGGCCGAATGCGTCAGAACTGTGGCTGGCCCAGTCGTGCTCGGGTCCAAGCCCTATGCCGCGAATCTCGTCGCGCTTTTCGTGATACCAGCCCAGCGCGTCACGACCTGCCTGCGTTGGCGCCTCGTCGAACCACATGGCAGGGAACAGGCGGCGGCCTGCCTCAACACGAAGCATCGCCGCGCCTTTGCCCTGGTTCGGAATCACCGTGACGATGTAGCCCGCAGCCTCAAAGGCCGAGCGGTACGACACGTCGTGCACCTTGTCTTGAGTGTCGCCATCGTGTGGCAGCCAGATCTGTGCGCGTTCCGGCGTGTATCCCTTCGACCTGAGCCAGTTCAGGTGGGCCGCCAGTGGTTGCCCCTGCTGCTCGTAGTGGTCGATGACGCGGATCTCTCTGCCGATGAACTGGGCGGCCCAGAACACGAAGTTGTCAGCCTTGGCACCGGTGCCGCCGATGTCAGCGAACAGGCGGATGGTCATCAGCGGGTCAGCGGCGACGTGACTGATGCGCCCTTGCTCCTTCGCCTGAGCCAGATGCTTGGCAAAGTAGGCGCCGGAGAGTGCTGTCACGTATTCACCTTCCCAGATGTGCGGATACTGCTCGGGGCGCTCTTCAAGATCGCGCTGGCGTTCTCGCTCAAGCTTGCCCGGGAACCTTGGGTTGTCGCGCCAGTTGAGCTGGACAACCTTGATCAGTGCGTCATCGATGTTGCGGAACCGGCTCTCGACCGGCGCCTTCTTGCGCTTCGGGTTCCAGGTGACCCAAAGTTCGGCGTTCCAGTCCTCGCCCTCCTCGCGCAGCGTGGGGATCAGCGTCATCCAAGCGTCGTCAGTGACAGGCTCGGCCTCATCAACCCAGCAGATCAGGATGCGCCCCTTCGACTTGATCGAAGCGATGTTGCGGTCAAGGCCGGCGAACGCGAACCAGATGCGCTTATCGCGGCTCCGGATGAACGTCTCGCCGATCTCGTAGTAATCCTTGAGGAAAGGCTGGTCCTCGATCGCCCGCTTGCACTCCTCGAACGAAGAGTCAGCCAGCGAGTTCATGAACTGCCGGCCGCAAAGCAGAATCCCCGACACGCCATGCTTGCCGTACATGTAGCCACGCACCGCGATCATCGTGGCAAAGCTGCGGGTCTTGGCCGAGCCACGGCCGCCATAAGCGCCACGCACGTCAGCATCGCCCTGGAACACTGGAATCAGCTTGTTCGGGATCTCGATCTTCGCAACCGCCATTACATCGCGACCAGTTCGATTCTCGTCACGGCCTCGACTTTGTCTTCAGGGTTCGGCTCGTCGAGGTTGTAGGCCTGACGCTCAAGGAGGATCAGCGTCTTCAGTGTCTCACTGAGCTCCTTCATCACCTTGCTGCGCCCTGGAAGCCCTGCAACCTTCTGCGCGATCTCAAGTAGCGACGAAGGGCCTTCTGCATCCGCAAGCTGGTCGATCAGCTCACGCAGCATCCCGTTGTCGTCTGTCATCGCCTCAAGCTCATCCAACAGCTTGTTGGCGAGCCGGCGAGATCGGCTGATGTCTGTGCGATGACCAAGGCGAACGTTCACAATGGCCTGCGCGTTCGCGTCAATGACGCTGCGATCTGTTACGGCGCGGTCTGCTGTAACAGATTCTGTAACAAGCTGCCGTGTAACAAGGTCTTCGGCCTTGGCTTTGATCTTGGCTGCAAGGTCTTGAGTCCATCCCAGCTTCTTGGCACGGCGAGCAATCGCCATGTGATTCGAGCCCGGGCAAGCTGCAGCGATCTCTCTGAGCGAAAGCACACCAGCCCGGTAGAGCTGCTCGATGCGCTCCCAGTCAGGTTGGTCGGTCATGCTGAATTCCTTCTGTTACTCGGCGCGCGGGAAACCAAACAACTGGTTGGCAAGCGCCTCGAAAGTGTCTTGCGGCTCAACAATGGTGTGCATCTTCATGTTGATGAGCTTCTTATCAAACGCCGGGGGCTCACTGCCTGCTTCCATTTGTTTTCTCGATGCTTCATACAACGAGTCGACCACTTCCTTGTGAGTCAAGTGAGAGACCATGCCCATTCATTCAACCTCTCTGTAGCGCGTGACTTGCTTGGCCTGAGCCCTGATCACGTCGGTGTCGACTTCAAGGCCAGTCATGTAGGCGAATGCGTAGACAGCTCGAACGTAGGTGCGGAACCACCAGGGGAGGTAGGCACGCACTTTGATCTGGCGGGTCATGGCATTCACCGATGTGCAATTAAGTGCTGGTATTGCTGAGCTGAAGCGTGATTCGCGCAATAGGTTGCGAGTCACTGCCCGCCGGTTACGGTCTTCTTCAGGTCTTGCAGGTCTGTGGCGAGCTGGGCCAGATCCTTGTCCTTGCGGTTCTCGGCCCACTTGAACCAAGCCCGGACCAATACCCATGCAGGGAGTCCGCAGACGAAGATGATGCCGCCGATAGCAATCAGGCCGATGTCGTCATGCGCCCAGGCGCCAAGGTCGAACCAGCGCACGATGAAGGCGCCGCCGCAAATGCTGGAGACGGTGGTGCTGATCATCGCTACAACGAACTCACGCACCGTCTTGGGCAGCGTCATGGCCATAACCACAATGGCGGCCAGCACAGCGACAAAACCGAAGGCACCGAGCTTGTAGAGCGCGATCCCACCCAAAGCGGTAAACGGTCCAGGCTCTGACATGGCTTGCGATCTCATAAGCGCCTCGTTGGTCTCGGCGGTTGGGGGATAAAAAAGGCGCCAGTGTGAGGCGCCGAAGTCCGCCGGGGAGACGGATGCATAAAAATCAGTGAACGGTGTTCGTGTTCTGGATGCTCTGGGCAAGCAGGTCAGACGCTGCCTTGGCGAATGTCTCCGCGAGCTTGGTCATGCCGCTTTCCTTGCACTGCGAGGCAGTCGCGGTCAGACACTGGGCAATCTCGATGAGCTTGGCATCGACAGTGACGGTCATGGCCTACCTCGGAATCTCAGGCATAAAAAAGCCCCGCACTGTGGCGAGGCTCTTCGAAGCGGTAAAACCGCATATTGGGACACAATGTACCCCAAAACGTCCGGACGATACAAGCAAGATACAAGCCATTTTTGCACTATGCGGCAATCTTTTCGTCGAGCGCTCCGTCAACCCATTGTTCTGCCGACTTTACGAGCGATTCGGCCCTGGTCTTCGGCATGTTCATCAGCCTGCCCAGGCTGGCGAAACTGATGTCCCGGCCGTAGTAGTAGATCAACGCCATGCCCATTTCTTCGTTGCGGTGGCGCAGGCGGGCGGCGATCCCGTCAACCAGCATGCACAGGTCGTCACTGATGCAGGCCACCGGTGCCGACGAATGCTGCTCGATGTTGTCCCTGATCAGCGCGAAGTGTGGCGACACATAACGCGGAATCCCGGCGCCGTAGCGCAGCCAGATACCCCATTGGGTAAGCAGGTAATGCGTGTCGAGCTGCTTCTTCATGCTGCACCTACCTTCAACATGTCGGAATTGATCGTCAGGCGCCCTACCTCGCCGTATGCCTTGTGGTAGGTGATGACCTTGGCGTCACGGCCACTGATCCACCCGCCACGGCTTGCATAGGCGTCTGGGGCGGCCAGGGTGCGGTGCTGTTCGACGATCATCAGGTTGTTCTCCTTGATGTCGACGTGGTGCAGGTGGCCCAGGTGTGCATAGCTGTGCTGAGTGCGACCGAATACGTCGCGGAACTTCGCGACGAACACGTCCGACACGGCGGCCGGCTTCTTCTTGTGGCCATGGTGGAAGAACAGACTGGTCTGTCCATGCTCGACGCAGTAGTACGGATCTGGACTGCGGTCGACGGTGATGCGCGGCTCGTTCTCGTAGATGGCGGAGAACCATTCGCGCAGCCAGATGGAGCTGGCGGTGTCGTGATTGCCCTCGGCCATCAGGACGTGAACGCGCTGGTGTTTGGTCAGCAGCATGTCGACGACGCGGCGGGTCACGCGGATCGCCACCCGAACCAGCTTCTGGAACCGGGTGTCGGCGTCGAGTAGGTGCTTGCTGGCCGGCGTCACGGCGTCGAGGCCGTCCCAATGCAGGTAATCCCCGAGCTGCGCGAACACGCCGATCTCTGCATCCGGCGCCATATGGATGGCCGTGGCGAACCATGCGACGAGCTGCTGCTCGGCAATGCTGAGGTCGTAGTCGGCGCCCGTCTCTTCGTGCCAGGAGAGCATGCCGAGGTGGTAGTCCGTGACGACGTAACAGTTCAGGAGGTCGCTGTTACATGCCTCTGGGGCCGGTGACAGCTCCAAGCGCGGCAGATCCTCACCCATCGCCTCGATAGCGGCCTGCATCAGCTCGCGCTGGCGCTGCTCGTCGGCTGTCGACTTCACCCACTGCAACACCGGCGCCTTGACGCCCTCCTTGTACAGGCTCGACGTACCCTTCAGCTTGAAGCCGTCCGGGACGATGTGGGTCATGTCGTGTTCGGGGCTCCATCCTTTGCGGATCATGTTCGCCTTGCGCTTCTCCAGGCTGCGCTGGTTCATGTCGAAGTGCCGGGCTGCCTGGGACAGGCTCATGGTCTTGAAGGCTTCGATCAGCTGCTCGTCGGTAACTTTGCGCTCAGCCATTATCGAGTCCTCGACGTGTCGATCACGCCAGCTACGGCGCACTTCTTCGCCTCTGTCTTGTCCTCTTCCGCCTGCTCCAGCTCGATCAGCAGCTCCAGGAAGTGCTTGGCCTTCTCCAGATCCTTGATGCCGCCCTTTGAGCGCCACCGGCTGACGTACTTGATGACGCTGCCCTCGGCGAAGGGGATGCCGTTCGCGTGGATGTACTCGATGGGCTGGATCTTCAGGTCCTTGTAGTGGTCGCCGGATACTTGCTTGTCGAGTGCGCTCATGCTGCCTTCCCCTGTGCTGATTCAAGATGTGTGACGCAGGCGGCCTTGGCTTGGGCCAGATCTTTTCCTGCGTGGAGGATCTTTGAGGCAGGCGCCGGAGTACGAGCCACGTACGCAAAGCCTTCAGGCATCCAGTACTTGCTGACCAGATAGCCCTCTTCGGACGAAATGCAGCGCTTGCTTTCGCCTATTGGTGACCAGTTCATGGCTTCACACCCCGCGCAATCCGATCCCGGCGCCGTAAGCGGTGAATACCTGCAAGGCAGCCGCCGGTGAGTAACAACATGAAGAGGATGTAGAGGACGACGAGATTCATGCTGCTGCTCTCCTGAGTTCACGGGTCTTGGCGCGGTATTCGGCGGTGATGGCCTTGAGGTCTTCGATGGTGTACTTGCGCACCGACTGATCCGCCTCAAGTTCTTCCACTGCCTGGAGGCCGATGCGCTTGATGAGGCCGATGCGGTAGTCAATGGCGTTACCGGACAGGTAGCGGTTGTCCTGCTTGCTTTGGGCGTGGCAGTTGCGCTCGTCGAAGCGAAGGTGCGGTGCGGCGCCGACGGACCGGTAGTGGCCGGCGTCAACTGCGTTACCGGCCCAGTCCAGAGGGCGGCCGCTGGAGATGCAGGCGTGACCGGCGAGCTGATCACGAACACGAATGAACTCGTTGAACGCCTTCTGCGCGTCACGCATGTAGTCGCCGCGACTTTTCAGGGCCTCTTTTCTGACCTTGATGTCTTGGCGATCAATATCAGCCAAGGCCTTGCGAGTGGCCTCCTTGCCTTTCTCCGACTTTCCGTGAGCGATGGCGCACTCGATCTCGCCGCACACCGTCTGCGAGCTTCTGGAGGGCGTGAACATCACTCTGCACTCAGGGCAGCGCTTGCGGCGCGGCCCGGAGGTGAGTGGAGTCTTGCGCTGAAGTGGTGTGCGCTTCACTCGACCACCTCCCGCGACTTCTGCTGCTCGGGCTGGAAATTTCCGCGCAGGGGCATCAGATCGCGACGACCGAAAACATGCCTTGATACGGTGTTTTTGATGCGAGGGTCATGGGTTTTGCTGACTACGATTTCGCCATCAACGATGACGTCATCGTCATCAGCCTCCGCATAACCAGCCGCACCTTGGTTTATGCGCTCGCCCTTGTAGGCGAACCTGACAACCGTAACGACTCGGCCAATATTCTCCTCATTGCGCGAACTGATGATCAGCGCCAATACACCAGGCTCTAACTGGCTCATGCTGCCGCCTCCCAAGTCTCTGGCATCTGCCCCTTCGGCTCGCTCCAGACGACGCCCTTCTCGGCGCCGAACGCGTACATGCACTCGATCACGTCGCCCAGCTCGGCGACGGTCATGCGCTTGGTGCTTTCACCGAGCATGACCACGCCGCCGTTGATGCCTTGAGCCATGCGGATCTCTTGACGGGCGGCAGCGGTCATCAGCGCCTTCCAGTCCTCGCTGTCGAGCTTCTGCATGACGCCGTTGACCGGCCAATCTACTTGGCGGGAGATGTCGCCCAGCATTGCCCAGAGCTTGGCGTTCTGCTCCAGGGTGCGGCGGGACTTCACCGGGCGGACGATGATCTCGACGGCGCTGGAGACGGACAGCTCAGCGGCGAACTGGAAGGCAAGCTTGAATACGTCGCGGATTCGACTGGCGCCGGCTGACCAAAAGTGGCGGGGCTTGACGATTACGTTACTCATGGCCGACCTCCCTACTCATGGCGGCGCGAGCCTCCGTAACGCATGCCATGTCACGCTCGTAGGATCGGCGCGTTACAGGATGCATGTCATCGACAGGCTGGCCGTGGTAGCACTGAATAACCTGTCCTTCCAGTTCATCAGCGCATGATTCAAGAGCAACTCGCAGCGCCTCGTTCTCAGCATTGAGCAGATCAATCTCTGGGGTTTCATGCCTTTGGTCTGGGAGGGCGCCACAAATATCCACCAGCATCATCGACATATTCGCCACGTCTGCGGCGTACTCGGTGATTCCGTCGATGTCGCCCCGCTTCACAGATGCCTGCAACTTTCCGAAGTGATAGATAATCTCGAGCAAGCAGGTATCAGTGGACATGGAAAGCCAGCCAGGGCGATCACCTTTACCGGCATTGGCGCGGAGTTCTCTATCCATCAGCTGCAAGAAAGGCTTCAGAACTTCGTCGTATTTGCTCATAGCCGCCGAACCCCCTTAGCCCGCAACTCCACCAAAGCCCCACAAGGCGCGCAAAGCTTCACGCCCTGAACTGCATAACGGCGTTGCTCGGGAATCTCCTCTCCGCACTCCTCGCACTCTTTGGCGCTGATGCCGGTGTAACGGGGGATGTTCGATAGCGCATCCTCAAGAGTCTTCTCGATGAGGCCGTCTGCGAGATCGGCGATATCAACCATTGGAAGGCTCCTTGCTCAGAGCCTTGTAGGCGTTGATTTCGGCCATGTCCCGGTCGTATTCGCGGCGCGTCACGGGGTGCATGTCTTCCGGTTTCTGTCCGTGGAACTTCTGCAGCACTTCGCCTTCCAGCGACGCCGTGCATTCGGCCAGGGCAGTGCGCAGTGCATCGTTATCCGCAACCAAGCCAGCAATCATCTCGATGGTGCATACGTCGAAGAGGGCATCGCATGCCTTGCGAAACGAACGGGCATCGTTGTTTCTTTCATCCAGGCATGAATCGAGCAGCGGCTTGAGTTTGCTGTAGTCGGTCATTGGGAAAGCTCCTGATTCTTGTTCTTGCCGAACTTCGCGAGCAGCATCGCGCGGGCGGACTTGCCGTCGGCCGGGATGCCTTGCTGAAGGATTCGTGCTTGGGTCTGTTGGTCGGCCAGTTCGTTGGCCAATTCGAAGGCGGTCTTCTGGCTGTCGTGGCCAATTCCGGTGAGGATCTTGCCGTCCAGAGGCTGGCCTTCCTGAGCGCGGCGGATGACGATTGCGTAGGCCCGGTCGAAGCGCTCACGCAAACCCTTGTCTTCCTGCTTGGCGCAGCGCAGGTCGAAAATCCCGGTTTCGTTGGCAGCGATGCGCACGCCTTCGTGGGAGTAGACGCCCATCAGGGCTTCCATCCAGGCAGCAGCGTGCGTTGGAAGGCCGAAGTGCTCAGGGCCTGGAGTGCACCAGCCAATGAACTGGCCGATGCTTGGGGCGAATGGCGATCCGCTGCGGCGGCATTCCTCGATCCCATACCGGACCTGTTCGATGCTGCTGATGCCGGCGTCGATGAAGCCCTTTGTCCAGCTGCGCATAGCAGTGTTTTTCGCCGCATCGTCCGGCCAAGCTTGACGCCATGCCGGGAAGATGGCCTGCAACTGGCGAAACAGCTTTTCGATCACTGCGGCAGTGGATTCATCTACGTTTCCCAGAGGCGCCTTTGCCACAGGAACGGAATCCGCGCCTGTGGCAATCATGGCCTGAGCCTGTCGAGTCAAATCACCCGCGCGCTTCACAGGTCGTTACTCGTGTCGGTGCGCCAGTCGGTACTGAAGAAGTCAGGACCTGCTGAGGCTGGGCGCTGCCCCTGCTGCGCCTTCGACAAGCGCCCAATGATCCAGTCAGCCTCGAAACCCTGCCAGCCATTCAGCACTGCCAGCTCAATGGCCGCCTCTGCCCGTATGCCGACCGCTGCGCATTTGGTAAGGGCAGCGTTCACGTTTGCCCACACCTTTGCTGTAACCGGCGCACGCTTCGCCCTGCGCAGCTTCAGGTAGTCATCGATGGATTGCTCAGACAGACCGAATGGGTTGTCAGCGAGCATTTGGGGCTTGCCGAACTTTGATTCGTCGGCGGATTTGGCTTTCAGCGGTGCGCGAACTGCTTTCGCTTCAACAGGTGCACTATCTTCCGTAGGAAGATGTTTTTCTTTCTTTGTATAAAGGAAGCAAGTTGCAGTTTTGGTCTCACTCGCGTCATTTCTCAGTGAGACGATTTCTGCTGAGTGAGACGATTTGGTCTCACTGAGACTGTTCTGCTTTTCAGCGAAAAACACCCATTCAGCAACCGGTGAAATACCGATGTCACCACGGCTTCCGCCAACGCGGTAAATGATCCGGCGCTCGAGCAAATGGCTGATCGCCTTTGAGGTAACATCCCGGCGCATGTTGGTCAGCTTGCCGAGCTCATCGGCAGTGATTCGCTTGGTCTCCTGCTGAAAGCCGATCGTCTGACGCGCAATGGCCATCAGAACGCGCAGGTCACGCGCCGGCAGGTCAACCGTGGCCAAGGATTCCATCAGAGCATTGTCCATGCGGGTGAACCCCCTGGACTTGTCAAAGTGAACGATGTTTGTCATAGTGGCTCCACACATTGCTTGATCGAATCAGCCACCCTTGCCCGGTGGCTTTTTTGTGTCTTGAATTTGGTGGTCAGTGCCTTTCGAGGCCCTTTTTGTGTTCCACCAAGGAAAGTACCGGCGCTGGATCTTTCATCCGCTTCATCTGAAGCTGTAGCGCCAATGACTGCCCTGCCCTCAAATACTCTTGCGCTGTACGTTCAAGATCCCATCCGAGCTCAACGCTGAGCTGTCGAACCTCTTCCTGGGCCTGTAACTCCAACGCATCGAACAATGATTCGTGCATTGGCCCTCCAAAGGGCCTCTAGGCCGACTTATGCTGCTCGTGTTCCTTCAGGCCATTCATTTCGCGGATCAGCTCTGCTGCGCCGAGGCGGCGGGCGATCATTGAAAGGTCGTGGATGTACGTGGCCAGCTGCATGCCGGCGCGGCGTGCTTCCATGCGCAGGTACCGAAGGTCTTCAGGCTTGTAGCGGAGCTTGCAAACTTCGCTGCGTTTGTGGGACGGGTCGTCGTATGCCATTGGTGGTTTCCTTTCGTGGCTGAGAATGGTTAAGCGGCAGTAGAGTGGTTAACGCCGGTGACCAGCTCGCGGGCGGTGATCGCCCCGCCAGTCAGGTCTTCGGCAAGAAATGCTTTGTCGGCGCTGATGCGATGGGTTCCCGTCACCCAGTACGAAACTGTTGGCTGAGAAACACCGAGGGCAACTGCCGTCTTGGTCTGTCCGTCGAAGTAGTCAACGAGTCGTTCAATGGGGGTCATTCGAGAGCCCTCCTGATAAGCCTGCTTATATCCTAGTGATGCGCAGGCTTATTTGCAACAAGATAAGAGGGCTTATACCGTTGTGAAGATGAATACTCTTGCCAACCGCATCAAAATGGCCCGCCAGGGCGCCCGCTTGACGCAGAAGAAGCTCGCGGAACTCGTAGGCGTCGAACAGCCAGTCATCTCCCAACTCGAAACCGGGAAGAACCTCCAGAGCGCGCACATCGCGAAGATCGCGCACGCCTGTTCAGTTAGTGCTATATGGCTATCTGACGGAATTGGTGAAATGAAGGGCAGGCTGACGCACATCGAGGCAAATGCGGAACTCTTGGGGGACATTGATACCTGGGAGGACGATGAAACCCTTGGTGACGACGAGTATGAAATCCCGTACTTTGCGGAGGTCGAGTTCGCGGGTGGGCAAGGTATGTCTGAGGTCGTGGAGATAGCCGATAGGAAGCTAAGATTTAGCGGCGCGACTTTGAGAGCAGCCGGCGTTGATGCAAAGAGCGCCGCGTGTGCCAGGATCAAAGGTCGCAGCATGGAACGCTTAATTCTTGATGGTGCTGCAATTGGTTTTGATCTGGATGACACCTCAATCATCGATGGCGAGATCTACGCCTTCAACCAGCTCGGGATGCTAAGGGTCAAATATCTGCACCGCCTCCCCGGCGGTAGCGTGAGGATCCGCAGCGAGAATTCTGAAGATTTCCCTGATGAAATCATGACCGCTGAGCAGTTCGCCGAAGATGTTCGGATGCTCGGGCGCGTTTTCTGGTGGTCAACGGTTAGGCGCTCGCCAAGACGAAAATAACATGGAGGTCTCATGCGCAAAATCGCGCCGTTATTGTGCCTTTATTTTGCCACTTCTGCTGGATGCGTCTTGCAAATCCCCTCCCCAGCGATTTCTACGCCAGCCCCAGCACGGCTCTCACAGCACGAATCAGAAGCCCCTAAGCAAAAGCCAATCGGGGTCGGAGATAGCGTTGACGGCTGGGTGCAGATAGCGACGATCGACCAGAATTCCTATCAAGTGCAGGAGGGTTCATTTCGATTCGATGGAGACACAAAAGGAAACACACTTGCCGTGGTCATTGCGAGAGCCATAGATCTCGCCACAAAAGATATCTCTCTATTCCAATGGTCAGTTCCAACAGAAGACTGCATTGCCAACAGAGGTGCCTTGGTAATACATGACATGCAAGGAAATCTCGTCGGAAACAATGACTTTGTGTTCGGCGGCGGTTCTCTGGCATCACTGATGGCTGAAACAATCTGCGGGGTCGCCGTCAAGACTGCAACGCGGCTTAAAGAGCAACAAAGCAAGCCAACCAGGCCGTCTGCTCAGTCCATATAGAGATCTGACACACCATATAAATCCCGCCTAGCGCGGGATTTTTTTCGCCCATCGAAAAATATATAAGCAATCTTATTGACGACTAGGATAAGCAGGCTTATATTCACTTCAAGCCGAACGAAACACCGGCCCACGACACGACTGGTGAAGCCGCCAGATAGCCCGGGATCAGCGAAGTGATCTCCCGACCCCCGACAGGGGACCGACCGGAACCAAGTTCTTTGACATAGAGATTCGAGCCGGTGACCAGCCAGTAGCGGGTCACGGAGATACACCCACAGATTTACTGATGCCGCTTCGATGAGGCGGCATTGGAAATACCAAGGGAGCCACACAATGAACGCCAAAAAATGCAAAGCAATTCGTCGCACGCTGAAATCAGAAGGTGTTGACGTAAAAGAAACCGACTACGTCGGAGGATCGCTTGACGACAAGTTCGGACGCGATCGGGTTCGCCATCTCAACGTCGCGCAATGTCAACTCAAATCCTGTGGGCGCCTGGCCTACAAGAAAGCAAAACGCGCCGCTTAAACAACCAGCGCCACGACAGCCTGTCGTTAACTGCCCGATCCTCTCTATGAGAGCGCATCGGGGTGTGATCTGAATCCTGCCGCCAAGCAGCACAGCTTCTATTCAGCGAGATCCGGAGGAATGAACTCGGGTCGATGCAGGGATTGGCACCTGCCAGATCACACCCCGATGCGGATGAATGCCCAGGCTGATGGGCAAGTGTAAGACCTGAGGGATCGCGGGAATCGTGGCCGGTAGAGTGAGTAAGCGCCCAGATGACCACGGCGAGTCCAAGAATAAGCGGCTGAAACCTTCGCCCCGGTGAAACTCCGGTGTCACTAAGGCCGTGAATAGTCATGCCGGGATCAGCTCCGGCCATCTGCATCAACACCCAACCGGAGAACACCATGCTCCAGATCATCATGATCGGCGCAGCGCTGAGTCATGTGCGGCCAGAACCGCCTGATGATGATGTTCGACTGCCAACCGATCCGCCCGGCCACATCCGGGAAAAGCCTCGATTGTAATGACGGGGTGCCGATTGGTTCTGGCCAATCAGCGTCCCGCCAAAAATTCACAAACCTGGATATCAGATGGCCTACTGCTGTTTCAGGATCGCCATCTGGCTTTACAAGTGCTGTCTAAACCCCAGACAGCACTCGAAAGCCATGAACGGAGAAAGACAATGGGAAATACTCACACGCCAGGCCCTTGGGTTCTAAAGCATATATCCGGCAGCAATTTCGCTGTTCAACGGTTTGAAATTCGCTCCGGATCCGGCATGCCCCATCCGATTTTCAACAAGGACACCAGCGCAATCGACGGAACTTCAGTTTGCATGTCGCCACAGGATGCCAAGCTGATCGCCGCCGCGCCGGATCTTCTGATCGCGCTCACCAAGTGCCTTGATCTGCGAGGCACGCTCGAAATGCATGGCCTGCTGGCTGAAGTCGAAGCTGCCATAGCCAAAGCGACCAAATAGTCTCCGTCGTCCGCCGTACGCAACGGCCCGATATCTCTCTGGGGAAACTCGTTTAGAGAGGTGCCTGTATCGGCAAATGACCAACTTGCTTTCAGGTGTCGAACTTGAAGCCCGGCAGGAATGCAGAGTCCGGGATTAAACGACAGGTCATTTGCCAATGCAGGTACAGCTGCACACGACTCAATAGGTGGCCACTGCCTCCCCAGTGAGCGAACAAGAGGAGATCCCACATACCCCGATGGGCTGGCATCCCTTCGGATTCCGCAATACCAGAGACGCCAAGCAGCAATAAGTCTTGGTCAGGGCTTCCCACAAATTACCGGGAGGCGCGGAAGGTAGATTGCTAGGTATTCAGCCAAGCCCTCCATCAGGAGGCAAACATCCCCTGACGTAGGGAGGTCTGCGTTAGGAAGTAAAGCCGGCTCTAGGGCCGGCTTTTTATTGGGCGATTGGAGGTGATGGTGATGATTCTTGCAAGCAAAAACGGCCTGATGTGCGCTTGTAAAGTTATTCGCGAAACTCCGAAAGCATGGGTTGTTGCCTATGCCGGAGAAGGTGGCAAAGAAACCAGAGTGGCTAAAAGCTCTGGACGCAAAATGTTCGAAAACGTCCGCGATGCCGAACGCTGGATTTACGGAGATCGGCCATGAAACGCACAACCCCACCCCTCCCCCGCAAGCCCCGCCCCGACGTCCACGACTGCGCCAAAGGTCGTATGCATGACGCACCGAGGAAGGTCGTTACCACTATGCCGGGCGGGTATATCGCCTAGGAGATTGAGATGGAATTGAACATTGAGACAAGCAGCCTGACGGTAGAGCCAAACGGCAGAAACGGCGTGATGGCAATTGTCGAAGTAGACGCTGGCGATATCGCCGAGCAACTGCCTGATGCGGATCGCCTTGAGGGCATGGATGTTGACGTGGTGCGAGCTTGGCTTATCAAGAACGGCGACCATGACGACATTCTTGAGCATATCGGCCTCGACAAGATCCACGAATTCCTGTCTCACGCCGAGTAACCCCGCCACTCTGGAGGCGATCATGAACGCACGATTTGATATCTGTCAGGCCGCGCACGACGCAAAGCCGGCGCCTCCGGTAAGCGAGTCGCCCGAAGAACTGGCGAGGTCTGCATGGCTCCATGATTCCGCAGAATGCCTGATGCGCGGATGCGACGTCACGTTCCAGCGCCGCATGAACCCCCAGCAGGGCGTTCGGTTCCGCGACTTCGCGCTGGCTGTTGATGAGCATGTGAATGCTCGTCTCGCCGACTGCCAAGTCCCTACCCCATCGCTCGGCTACATGCTGATCGAAACCAAGCGCGGGATCGTCGACAAGGTGTCTGCTGACGAGTTGCTCGGCAACAGCGACCACTCGCTCGGCATGCTGGGCGAAATCGCTGAGAAGCTGCTACAGCCGCTCGTAGACGATGCGCTGATTGCTCAGGCAGAGGACATGGAACTATGAGCCCGCACATCCTCATCGACGAAGACCTCGACGAACTCAACCACGCCGGCTGCCCGGACAAGTACGAGATCCTGGTCATGCAACACATAGCTCGATTCTTCACGAACGGCGACTTCACCGAAGAAGAATTCAACCACTACTGCAAACGGCTGAACGTCGCCATCGCGAACCGGCCAAGGAGTGCGGCATGAACAGCATGACTCTGGCGTTCACCCACAAATCGTGGCTCGGCGCCCTCTCTTTGGCCTACGACGCCGGCATCGAAAACGTTCACGCGTGGTCGCGCCGGGCTTGCCTGTGCGGCGAGTGGACTGTGGCATACGAGGTGAAGGCATGAACGATGCATTACGTAAATTCATCGACGGCGAATGGCCTGACTCAATCGCCCACCTTAAGGGCAAGACGCTGATCAGAAAGCGTGATGGTTGCCGATACCGAATAGTTCGCCATTCGGGTCAGTCATTTGGCGGCAAGCCTGCGGCATATCTTGAGCCTTTCGGTTGCTCTATGTGGTCTAGAAGCCACTGGAAAACTCACGAAAAAATCCTTTCTGACATGAGGGTGGCGCCATGAAACGCCTCGCCACCCGCGTCTACACCTTCCAAGAACTGATGAACCGCATCGACATGGAGTACTGGCTTGTCCATCACCACGGACAGGAGCAGTACACCTTCGTGCCGATCCAGTACAAGGGGAAATGAGATGAAACCACTCTTCTGGCTCCTGGCATTCGGCGCCCTCGTCCTTCTTCTGCAATACGGCCTGTTCAAGGAGAACGGCGAGCCTCGCAGCCTTCCTGTTATGGCGGTGGGGAAATGAGCAGCTATCAGCGCGCTCGCCGCCTGTATGTCTGGCGCGGTTCAGCAATCGTCCTCATCGGCACCACCTTCGTAATGCTGGCCAGCGCCTACGTAGGTCAGCTCACTCAATAATTCAACTTTCAGGCGCCCCGCAAGGATGGCGCGGGAGATTGTCATGCTTGATAAAACTGGCCGAGAAATAAAGGTTGGCGACGTCTGTTTCTACAGCGAGCAACCGCATAGCAACTACGCAGATTCGCTTGTCGAGATTTATGAGTCTCACGGCGAGCCTATGGTTGGGACGCTTGTTTTGCATGGAAATGGAGGCTGCTACATCTCATATGGCCGGGACTCGGGAGATTTGAAGCTTTCAGACTACGGCAGAGATGCGTGCGGAGTTATGACCAGTATCGCTGAAAGGCTTTCAGTGATCGACGGGCTAAGCCCAGATCAAGCGACAGTCGAATACGCAACCAAGAATTACCCGATCGACTAAAAACAAAACAATTTCAACTCACACGCCGCCTGCATGGCGGGGAGAACCGTCATGTCTGCACAAAATCAAGGTGTTGTACCGCTGAAACCGAAAAGCCTCTCTGCTCGCATGGCCGAGCGCTTCGGCGTTGACCCTGGCGAGATGCTGGCGACCCTCAAAGCCACCGCGTTCAAGGGCAACGTGACAGACGCACAGATGCAGGCGCTGATGATCGTCGCCGACCAGTACGGCCTGAACCCATGGACGAAAGAGATCTACGCCTTCCCGGACAAGGGCGGCATCGTCCCCGTCGTCGGCGTTGACGGATGGGCGCGGATCATCAACGAGAACCCGGCCTTCGACGGGATGGAGTTCTCGATGGACAAGGACGGTACAGAGTGCACCTGCAAGATCTACCGCAAAGACCGTGGCCACGCGATCAGCGCTACCGAGTACATGGCCGAGTGCAAGCGCGGCACCCAGCCATGGCAGTCACACCCGCGCCGCATGCTGCGCCACAAGGCAATGATCCAGTGTGCGCGACTGGCATTCGGATTCGCCGGCATCTACGACCAAGACGAAGCCGAACGCATAGTCACCAACGACGCTCCAGCGCCCTCTGCTGACGCTGGCCCTGCCATCGAAACCATCCGTAACGCTCAGTCGATGGAAGAGCTGCAAGCGGCCTTCACGGCGGCGTGGAAGGATCTTCCAACCGAGCGCGCCGCACTCACCAAGGCCAAGGACGACCGCAAGAAGGAATTGTCCGAGCCTGTCGACGCTCAGTTCGAGGAGGTGACAGATGCAACAGGGGAGTGAAGAGTGGATCCGCGCCCGCCTTGGCAAAGTGACCGCCAGCAAGGTAAAGGATGTGATGACCAAGGGGCGCGGCAAGGAGCCGTCAGCCACGCGGCGTAACTACATGATGGACCTGCTCTGTGAGCGACTGACAGGCAACCAAAGCGGCCCAGACCTTTCGCGCCATGCGGCGGTACAGCGCGGCACCGAACTCGAGCCAGTGGCGCGCTCGGCCTACGAAATCGACAAGGGGCTGATGATTCAGGAGGTCGGCCTGATCGACCATCCTGTTATCGCCGGGTTCGCAGCATCCCCAGATGGAGTTGTCGGCACTGACGGGCTTATTGAAATCAAATGCCCAAACACGGCGACCCATATCGCCGTGATCCAGGCGGCGCAACACGACAGTCAATACGAGTGGCAGATGTTGGCCCAGATGGCCTGTACCGGTATGGCATGGGTCGATTTCGTCAGCTTCGACGACCGCATGCCTGAAGAGCTGCAGTACGCCTGCTTCCGTTTCGAGCGCGACGACAAGCGCATCGCTGAAATGGAAGCCGAGATTAAGGACTTTCTGGAAGAGCTGGCCGAACTGGAACATGAAATGCGAGGCCGAATGAGAGGTGCAGCATGAACGCCTACATCAGCAACGATCTGAACATGGTCAAGGAGCTCGACCCAATGCGTCATGAGCTGGCCCTGCTGCAAGCGGACTGGCTTGAAAAAGGAGGGACTATTGAGGTGCTTCCCGGGCCGAGCTTTCAGCCACCACCAAAGCGACATGAGCCACCGCCACGGAAGAAGGTCGCGCGGCATGACAAGGCGCCGGTGGCCGAGCCCGTGTATCTGGACAAGATCACCCAGCGCGAAATTGAGCGGGAAGAACGAGCAAGGCAGCGGGTCAAGGACAAGGCCGAACAGATCTCGCACATCCGCAAGCTGGCCGAGACCATGACCTACGCAGAAGCAACCCTATACACCGGGATTCCAGTGCGCAGGCTGATGCGAATCGCCGTAGAAGGCGGGTTCAAGTTCCGGCCGGCGGTAGTCAGTGGACGCAGCAATCTGCGCCCTCCTGCGATCAACGACGCCGAAGATGCCAAGAACGCAGAGCGGATCAAGGCGTTCAAAGAGCTGGGACTGACGCGAAACCAAGCCCGCGAGCGCGCCGGCATCACGCACCGCTGCTTTGTGCGCCTGCTCGAAAAATTCAACATCGAATACCCGCGAGCGTTCGTTCGCCCAGCGTTCCGGCCGAAAGCGCCGAAGCAGTAAACCTCTCCCTTAAAAACTTCACCCTCCCGGGAGGCCTCATGTCATCCAAAGGAAAGCTCAAGGCTGGGTATTTGGAACTCGGATTTCTGTGCGATCAGTGCCAGCGCCCGAGAATGAAGGGCAACCACGAACGCTGCTCGAAAGCCCGGCAGCAGGAATACGCTCGGAGGAATAGCCATGACAGCGAAACTGTCGCCTGACTCGATCGGGCTGATTTTCACGATGAACGCAACGAAGCATCCAGTGAGTGAGATCGCCAGCGCGGCTGGTTGTTGTGAGTCGACGGTTGTTCGCTACCTAAACGCGGCCGGTGTAATCCTTGGCAATCACGGCGGTCGCCCAAGACTTGTGACGGATGAGTACATGACCATGGCGCTAGACATGCGCGCCAAAGGTAAGCGCTGGATCGACGTCGAACACAAGATCGGCTTCCACCGCTCAACCTTCCAGGCGCGGCTCAGGGCTGAGAGGGCTTCGGCATGATCGCCTTCCTGCTGTCGTGGTTCGCCCTTTCGGTAATCCTCGGCGCCGGACTGGCGCTACTCATTCACAGGTCAAAGCTTCGCGATCAGCGGAAGGCGGACGGGGTTAACTGGAGTATTGAAGCGTGAGCACGCCCTATCAGTTGCATTTCATTCTCGATGGAAAAACTTCGCTTACCGTGGAGCTCAGGCGCAAGTACCGCAAATCGACAGCCACGTGGTATTAGGCAAAACTGAGCTCTATAAAGTTACCGGAGTTCACTGGCGTTTCGACATTGATGGGGACGGTCCAACACGTGTTCCTGTTGACATCTTTATCCAGAGGGCTAGGCCATGACCACCTATCTCTTCGCAATCCTCGGCCTAGCCATGACCGGCTGGCCGCAACTTATTCAAGGGTGCATGTCATGAGTGAAGTGAAAAGTTTCAAACTGGTTTCATCTGTTTTGATCGATCGAATTCTTAAAGATCAATGCGTTTCGGCTGCTCAACTGGATCAGCTTTCAAAGGCCTCATCGCCTGATTTCCTGCACTTTGTCTGTACCGCGTTACCAGGTCCGGCAAGCGAATGCGTTTTTGTCGAGCTGGAAACGCCTGAAGGGAATGGCTCTGGGCTTGGCGAATGGATCACACGACCTGACGGGCTTGTTGCTCTGGTTGTGCCGAATAATCACGAACTCCGCGCTCAACGCCTGCGCGCCGATACGGCTGAGGCTGAACTGAAAGTCGTGCGAAAGTCGCGGGAGGACGAACTCGAAAATTACAACGCTCTGATTGCGGATCACGCTGCTGCCGAGCAGCGCATTGCTGACACAACGGCAAAACTTCAACTTGCCATAGATATGCTTGACGACGATGAGCGTGGCAATCGGTTCGCTCAAGCTCTGCGAATCGCTATCGCCGCCCTCAACCCCAACCCCGAGGTAGAAAGTCATGAGAAACATTGAAACGCGTGAAGGTTACGACCTATGGGACAAGGTCAACAAATTGCCTCGGTTCAATTTTTGGCGTGGCGGCGACGATGAAAAAGGATCGGTAATCCGGGTTCCTGAAAAGCACGGCAACTGGGTTGAACATCATGAAGTTCAGAAGCTGGCAGACGAATACCAGGACGAGATAAACAGCTTGCGCGACCGGCTCGCAAGACTTGAGCCGAAAGGAGTTTGACCATGACCAATAACCCAACGATTGAAGGCGTGTCGCGCGTTCTTCTCGAGCCTGACCGTGAAATGCGCGTGTATATCGCCGGCCCAATGACCGGGATCAAGGATTACAACTTCCCAGCGTTCAATGCCATGGCCGATAAAATGCGCGCTGCTGGCTGGCATGTTGAAAACCCAGCGGATCACGGGCTTGTGCCGGGCGCCGAGTGGGGCGATTACCTGCGCTATGACATTGGCTGCCTTGCAAGCTGTGAGGCAATCATGTTGCTGCCAGGGTGGACGGCTTCACGCGGCGCACGTCTTGAGGTTTCAATCGCAAAAGAACTCGGTGTCGCGTTCATGTACGCAGATGGTGCTGAGCATGCGCCAGCGATCGAGCGGCAAGAGCCTTGCTGCGTGGTCGAGCACGGCCCATTCGACGATGATGGCGCCCCTCAATGGGTTCGCGTCGTAACCCTTGGTGATTACGATCTTGAGAACATTCCCGATGGCACCCTTCTCTGGATGGCGCCCTCGAACCTGGAAGCCCTGCAATCCACCATCGCCCAGCTACAGGCACGAGTCGAATTCCTAAAAGAAGGAATCCGCAAACACTGGAAGGTCGCTTGCGATCAGCGGGCGCGCATCGCTGAGCTGGAGAGCGGGAAATGAGCATGTTTGATCTAAGGAAGGCTAAGGAAACTCCAGAGACAAAATCTCTTGTTTTCAGGTATTTAGACTTCGATCAGAAAACTGGCACGTTCACCTGGAAGATATCTGCCAAAAACAAGGCCGGCGCTGGAAAAGTCGCCGGTACTCTTCACAAGTCTGGTTATCGAACAATCAAGATCAAGCGCGTTAACTATCAGTGTTCCAGGCTCGCATGGTTATTCAAAACTGGAGAATGGCCTAAAAATCATATCGATCACATCAACAACGACAAGACCGACAACCGGATTGAAAACCTGAGGGAAGCCACTCACTCCCAAAACGGATGCAATAGACCTATGGCTCCATACAACACCTCTGGTTTTAAGGGTGTTAGCTGGATGTCAAAAGCTCGGAGATACAAAGCGCAGATCACCGCCGACGGGAAGACTTACTCCCTTGGGATGTTCGATGATCCAGGAATGGCGTATGAGGCTTATAAAAAAGCAGCACAAGAACTGCATGGCGAGTTCTATCACGTTGACCCTTCTGCCACCGCTGCGCTGAATGAGCAAGCCGAATGATCGCCCTCACCTGGTTCTACCTCGTCTACGTCCGCTGATTCATCCCTTCTGTTGTAAACCCCCTGACTACTCACTGCTTGCCGCTCAGCGGCCGGAGCATCGTCATGTCTCATATCGAAGAAAGAGAGGGCCGGCTGTACGCGGCCGAAATGCTTGCGTCTGCCGTCTATATGCCGCGCTGTATGTTCGACGAGCGCGGGCCGGTGGAAACGATGGCCTGCAATCTGGAGCTGACGGCTCAGGTCAGGCCGGCGGACTACGCCAAGGGGATCAAGCAGGTTTTGGAGGTGGTGCGCCATGGCCAGCTTTGACATCCACGCACAGAACCCTGACGGCGGACCGGGCAAGCTGCTCGATGTCATCGACCGCGTACCAGAACACCGCAAGGCCGGCCAGTTCGTCGAGTTCGACGGCGAGATGCACAAGGTCATGACGGGTATTCGCAATTTCATCATCGTCACCCAAGAGCGCTGGGCGCGGGTGGCGGCTGCATCGTGGAGAAAATCATGAATATCGAATGGAACGGCGAAGACCTGCCGCCGGTTGGGACGCTTTGCGAGATCAGCATCTATACCGGCAAATGGCGCGAGTGCTACATCGTCGCCCACGACAATGGCAAGGCGGTATATCGGCACCACAACGGCGAATATTACGTATACGGAGCGGCCGAGCCAGGCACTCCATATCTTCGCCCTATCTTGCCGATCCGACCTACGACGGAAGAGCGCGATAACATGACTTTGGAGTTGGCCGGGATTCTTGCTGGCCACGACCAGCACATCGCAGTTCGTGACATCCAGATGGCCCAATACCTCTATGACATCGGCTATCGCAAGCAGGTGAAGGCATGAGCACAGTGGTGGGCAAGGTTTGCCCTAAACACAAAGATCTGAATGGGCTCAGATACCACCCAAACCGGCTTTGCGTTGAATGCGCCAAGGAAAAGAACCGAGATCGGCACGCTGCAAGAGAAATGACAATTTCTCAGGAAATAAAGGCCCTAAAGAAAGAAAACGGCCGTCTCCGAAAAAATATAGAAATGCAGAAGAGCTTGATCATTTCCCTGAGAGCTGAAATTCAAGACCTTATTGAACACCCTGAGGATGCGCTATGAGTGAGCAAGAATTTGACTGCCCGCCCGCGACTGGTCACGCGATCCCACTGTGGCTGCGCTGGCAATTTGACGAACTTGAGCTCCATGCCACGCACATGAGCGGCGCAAGCGTGTTCACTCAGATGCGTACGAAGGTGCAAGCATACTTCGAAATGCTGCGGTCGGTAGAGCGCGGGAATGCCGGCAGAGAATTGTTCCTCACTGGTCGCGCAGCAGAAACTCAAACAGGCCCTACTCCGCTCTACACCGCCGTAGACATGGCCAATGCGGCGCGGGACGGGTTCAGGGATGGGGCGGCGAGTGTGGTGGTGGAGTTGCCAGAGCCTGACTGGTCTTACGAAAACACCGGCCGCCTGCTATCGAAGGGCTCGGTCATTGACGCCATCATCGCCGCCGGCGGGAGGGTGAAGGAATGATTCTGACCATGGAGCACATAACAGCATCGGCATGCCCTGAATGCGGATGCGTCGAAGTCCTAAAGTTCGAGAAGAGCAACAGGCACTGCAACGGACAATGGAACGAGCGGCTGACATTCGGCTGCGGCCTCTCACTGCGATACTCGCCGAATTTCGGCGGCGTAGAGAGTGACAAATACTGCACAAAATCTATCAAGGCAAAAGCCTGGAAAGCGCGCCGCAACGAGATGGCCGGGTTGATGATTGAGGCGCTGGCCAAGGATACCGGTGTATCTCCGGAGTCGCTGGCGATGCTTCAGCGGAGTCTGGCGATGGACCTTGATCTATACCGCGACGACCTTGAAAAGGTGAAGTCATGACCGACTACGAAAACCTTATGAAACGCTGCCAGCGCGGCGCCACGAACCTAAACGATGCCAACAACCTGCTGGCCGAGTGCTATGGGATGTTGGGCAAGGTTAAGGAGATTGTTCGCATCCAGGCAGAGAATGAGGCGCTGCGCAAGGACGCCGAGCGGTATCGGTGGCTGCGTGGAAACCACATTTTCGCGCATGTACAAGTCGAGCAAAGCGACGGAACCCAGCCATACGTGTACGACAGCGAGCTTGATCGAAGCATCGACGAAATCATGTCAGCCATGGGCAAGGAGGGTTGAGATGAAGCTGATTTCGATCTCCCAGGCTGCGGAAATCCTGAGCATCGGCCGCACCACTGCCTACGCCCTGGCCAAGTCAGGAAAACTCCCCTGCGTTCGGGGCTTCGGCCCCTTGCGCGTCCACTACGAAAAGCTCGTCCAGATGATAGAGGACGGTATCCCTGATACCCTCCGCGACGCGGGCGGCGTATCCAAGGAGAAGATATGCCCTATAAAAGAGGAAAAACGTGGTGGATCAGTTTCACCGCAGCAGATGGCACGTACGTTAGACGCTCTGCTGGCACCGAGGACTACGCAGCAGCCAAGGCCATAGAACAGGAGCATCGAGGGGCGGCGTGGCGGCAAAAGGAGCTGGGGGTTGATCCGCCGCGCACCTTCGAGGAAGTGATGATCGAGTACCTGGGCAATGCGAAAACCGCGCAGAAGAGCTTCGAGACGACACAGTACCGTGTCAAATCGCTGCAGCGGCACTTCGCCGGACGGCTGATGAACGAGCTGTCAGGCAAGGACATCCGCGACTATTCGGCGGCGCGTGCCAAGGCAGGCAAGTCGGCGGCGACGGTGAACCGGGAGCTGGCAGCACTGTCGGCGGCGATTAACTGGTGCGTGACCGAGCTGGAGTGGAAACTCCCCAACCCGGTACGTGGCCGAAAGCTCAAGGAGCCGGAAGGCAGGGTGCGCTGGATAACCCGGGCGGAAGTAGACGGTCTGTGCCGGATCGTGCGCAAGCAGCGCTTTGGCGACATGCTTGAGGACTTTATCCGGTTGGCGGTCAACACCGGGTGCAGAAAAGAGGAAATGCTGGGGCTTGAATGGCGCCGGGTCGATTTTGCCAACCGGCTTATCTATCTGGATGGGGAGCATACGAAGGCAGCGAAACGCCGAAGCATCCCACTCAATGAGGGTGCGCTGGCAGCGCTGAAGGGGAGAATGGCGATGCGGGCCGAGCACTGCCCAACATCGCCATGGGTATTCACGCGGAAAAACGGGGTGCGCGTTGCAGATCCGTCGACAGGATTTGACAACGCTTGTGAAAAAGCTGGCATCACGGATTTTACGATACACGACTTGCGCCACACCTGTGCGGCGTGGTTGGTGTCAGCGGGCGTTCCGTTGATTGAAATCAGGGATTTGTTGGGGCACTCGACAATCCAGATGACCGAGAAATATGCCCACTTGGCTCCTGCCAGGGTGCGCAATGCGGTCAGCGTCTTGGATCAGGGCTTGTCACAATCTCGCTACAGCGAGAATCCAGTGTCGGTACAGGAGGGTCATCTAAGGCTGGTAAGGCCTTGATTTTAAAGGTGGTGCGGATGAAGAGACTCGAACTCTTACGCCTCGCGGCGCTGGAACCTAAATCCAGTGTGTCTACCAATTCCACCACATCCGCAGATGAAGCTTTTAAAGCAAAGGCGCCAGACTGTTACA